>ENA-UOTZ01001060-UOTZ01001060.1-compost-metagenome-genome-assembly--contig:-NODE-1060-length-20716-cov-12.152769_pt1 | contig 20716 bp, 10 predicted proteins | sample MGYA00238144_ERZ746983 | MGnify/ENA primary metagenome ERZ746983 (study PRJEB28759, sample SAMN06268863) | compost metagenome | isolation source: single cell | place: USA: California, Emeryville, Joint... | reverse complement strand
TCAAGCATTAATTGAATCAGTAAAGAAGCAAAAGGAGGCATTAGATCTGCAAATAGATGAAGAAACAAAGAAAATGAAAACAATTAAAAAAACTTGTTTCAAATGGTATGATAAGTTGAACGAAGAGCAGAAAAAAATTGTAGGCTCCAAGGATTGGGACCTCAAAAATGAGAGTGATAAATACAAATTATTACAGGTTAAAGCATCTGAGACTCTATTTCAGTTTCTTGGAGGTGAGTTTAAGGCGCATCTATCGCAACTAACTCAAGAGGAGAGACTAGAAAAAGAGGAGAAGGCGGAAGGTAAGAATGGAGATTCCAGTAAAGTAAGCATGGAAAATTATTGGATAAGAGAAAAACAGAAGCACAAAACTTGGATAGTTGGATACTTATTTACGAGTGACCTAAAAAAAAATTGACTGAAGTGAATATTTTAATTCATTCTTACTTAACTTGCTAAAGCTATATCGCCCAACTGAAATGGAATTATTGGTTTTCAGGACCCAAAATGAAACCAAACAAGTTATTTCACATTGCAATTGATCGTTGAATAAAACAAAAGAGCTACTCTTTGAAAATATAAATCGTTCATGGAAGTTGAATCGAAGTTGAGAATCTAGAAATGTTTGAAGTAGTTATCATTTGTGTAGCCAAGATCTCCACCAACCTTGCTACGAGACATTAAAAAAAATATATGTTGTGAGAATGAACATTATCTTAATTTCAACATAAAGGTATTTCAGGTAACAAGTTTTGATTGTTTTTATTAGAGAGGAGGCATAAGGTTAGCCATTAATTATTTCTCAGCGATCTGCTTAGTTTTCTTACATCATAAGTATTTAAATTGCTAATTGTAAAAACAGGAAATTGAAAACGGTAATCTAAGTCGTATAATCTAAGCTGAGAGTATTTTCGAGCAATTAACAAACGAAAATAAATTAAAAAAAAAACCCTCAAGAAATGGGAAATAGTGTAATTTTTCCTGCTCCTAAGGACAAAACGTTGCCATTTTGGATGGAAGCTCGGCTCAAATATTTCACAAAGCCTCGACGAGAAGCGGAAGGAGGATATACTTTATTGCCATTCTTTTGTTGCGGTGAGAGGAAAATTTCTCGCAAAATCCCCTATTTGCACTTCAAAGAAGACACAGACATCAAACGGTCACAGTATTTGCTGATATATTTTCACGGAAACTCCGAACTACTTTCTCATTCATACAGAACTCTTGAAAAGTATCATGGAATTTTTCAAGTATTCCCTTTTAATTCTTTCTCGTTCTTAAAAACCTTAGATAGATGTTATTTCTGCTGAATATCCCGGCTATGGACTATATGATAATGAGATCCCCTCTGAAAAAACTATTTTAGAAGACGCAACTCTCATTATCCAGCATTCAATCCAAAATTTGAAATACAAAGAAGAAAATATTATTCTAGTTGGTCGGTCCCTGGGAACTGGTGTCGCTGTCTATATGGCAAATATTTTCCCTAAACTGAGAGGAATTGTTCTTGTTTCCCCCTACCTCTCTATAAGAGACGTAGCTGAGAAAATGGTTGGCAAGATGCTTGCTAAGGCAGTCCCGGATATTTTTAAAACTCAGGACTACATTCATATTATCAAAACACCGGTCCTGTTTATCCACGGTGTAAAAGATAAATTGATTCCGTGCACAGCCTCAAAGAGATTATATGAAAAATGCAATGCTCCGAAGATGATCAATCTGAGCCTTCAAATGGATCATAACAGAATCGACCTCAAGAACGATCTTTTCCTCCCAATTCTGAAGTTCTTTGTTGAGAAACTTGATATGGCTGAGTTTAGGCTCATGTATGCTTGTGAAGACATCGGTAAACTTTCCATACTCGGAAGCATGGATGACCATCTGTTTCTTCGAGACCACTTGCGAGAGCCAAATGACTTCGAGTCTGAGGGGATATCACTCACTTCAATTCAATATTCAAAGCCTTTACAGATTGACTATGAAGAAGTCGAAGAAGATTAGGATTTTGAATAAGATGCGTGCTGAATGATTTAGAAGCTTCATAAAGCACCATTTGCTTGAAAGTTATATTCTAATTCTATTAAACTCGACTCATTTTTCTGAGATAACCAGAGGTCTTATGATTAAAAAAGTCCGAGTGGACTAGATGCTTATTTTTTCTCTACAAAAACAAGTTCATAAATTTGCTCGTGTGACTCTTTTAATTCAATTTTCATCACATACCTTAATTCGAGTTCTCTTGTTTGGAGGTAACTTCTTTTCTTTTTTCTCGGAAATGATGAAGTTTGGATCGAAATAAAAATATGATCACGAATTTTTGTTTTTCATAATAGAATTAACCGAAAACTGATATGTCTAAAAGTCCTTAAGAAATTCCAGCTCGCGCTTTGATGAATCTGAACAAGCGGAACTCCAAACAATTAAGTTTCACAGCAGTAATCTAGAAAAAGCAATGACTGGAGGAGTTTTCAAGAGGCACAGGAATGTTAAGGCAAAAAATGCGGCTGCAATTAATAAAGAAAGGGAAAATTTACAGAAATAGAATACCAAAAGGCACACGCGATCTAAAACATGCTAATTTTACTTTCACAACATATTGTTTTAGCTATCTTTTTGGGTAATAAGCTATCTTAAAAAATAAAAATCTGGAGAATCAACTTCTACTTTTTGGTTCAGAGACAGGTCAGACAGGAGTCTTCTTACTCTCCTTTTCCTTTTGTGAACAAATTGAAAGATTGATCAGTAGTCTTGTGAAGTGGAAAAGAAAAGTGTTTTTTCTCTTGTTGAGTATTCGTAGCATCAGGATGAACTCCCACTTGGCGCGCTTTGCTGCTCAACACCAAGGAAGGGTTCGTCTGCACAAATGTCTTTGTGTAATCCGAAGCTAAGGTGGCGTCATTTTCGTTATTATTTGATTTTGCTGACTGCACTCTGCAATGTCCGCCAGAAAAAGGGCTAAAACTAGTGATCGTTTGAGTGATCATCCCTTTAGAGTTTGGTGGTGAAATCTGAAGCTTAACATCTTTCCACCTTTGGGTATGAAGAATTGGTGATAAGTCTGGTATGACTCTGTCAATTGTGATAACATTTTCAGCGAGTTCATCGGGACGCATAAGGAAAAATTCATGGTCAAGAGCTTCCTTTGCAGAGCACCTTTTTAAGGGGTCTTTTTCGAGTAGCCTTTGCAGCAAATTTTTTGCGCAGGGAGAGATAAAGCTGAGAGCAATTGAGTTGTAATTGACGTTACCTTCACCATTCGCTTTTGCAACTTCTTTGAGGTTCAGTCCATAAAAAGGAGAGTTTCCAGTCAGTAACTTATGGAAAATGCAACCAACGGAGAAGACGTCAATTTTTTCAGGTAGATTGTTGAAAGTTTTATTCAAGAGCTCAGGAGCAATATAGCCTGGAGTGCCACAAGACTTCGATATCGTTTCTGAGTTAAAGGTGCTTGCCAATCCAAAGTCTATCAAAACCAAAGAAGAAATATCGTTAGGATCCTCCAGCAATATATTTTCTAGTTTGAGATCCTTGTGAGCAATGCCTTTACTCTGAAGATACAAAACGATTTGAAGCAGGGATTTGAGAATGATGGCACACTCTGCTTCCGAATATACACCTCGCGAATTCAATTTCTTCAGGAGTTCTCCGCCTTTCACAAAGTCCATAACCAAGCATATTTCATTTTCAAGATCATGAATTTCGTACAACTTAATCACGTTAGGATGATCCAATGAACGGAGAATATTGATTTCGTTCAGCAGTGCTTGCTTGAAGTTCGGTTTCAGATTCTTCTTGTCAATTACTTTAGCTGCATATAGAATATTCGATGAGTCCACTAGCGATTTTACGTCATCTTTCTTCGGGAAGGAATTACTTGTTGAAGCTCCTGCTTCCTGAACGAGGTGGACCTTGCCGTTGCCGCCTTGGCCTATAATTTCATGAGATGAGTATCTTAGTTTGAAGTCAGTGAGCAAGACTCTTGGTCTCAGGTATTTCTGCCAAATGTAAAAAAGTTTTCTATCATCAGTATGCAGATTAATCACTGCTTGATCCCTCTTGAATGTCATTGTAAAAGGTTTGCTGGAGTCATAGGTAGTACTAAATCCACATCGAAAAGCGTTCAAGTCGATGTACCCCTTTATTATGTTTGGTTTCTTTTGAGTAGTGTAGAGAAGCAAATTCTGACATAAATAGTACTTACGAGAGACCCACAGATGAAAAGTTTTCCCTTTCTTCCACAATACCGAGCTAAATTCCGGTTTTTGAAAATCTTCAAGCTGCATGAGTTTCTTTGGTTTAACCCAGGTACCGCAGCGAGAGCTTTTCTTTGGAGGACCATCTGAAAAATCAAACTGTAGTGGTCCAGGCTTTGGGCATGCTGTCGCAATCATCTTAATCCGATTTCTCAGTACTTTGAATTAAAGGATACCGAGCAAATAAAATTAAAAGGTTCAATTATTACCAATAACAGAAATATCTGACTATTTATAGACGAGTTTGAACGATGAGTATTCTGTTAAAAAAAAAAAAGGGTCAACTTTCGATAGAGTGAACATTATTGGGCAATTCTATTCAGACACTATCCGAGAATAAGCTTTAGGCTATGAACTTCAACAAAAAGGTACACTAATTTTATCAGATAACCTTACCCATTTTCAGAGTAGAAGACCACAGAGAAAAAGAGAGAATTAATTCGTTAAGCAGACGTTATTTATGCGTAGTCTTCCATAAGTATGAGCGGAATAAAAGCATCCTTTCTCAGTATTTTTTGTGCATCCCAACAAAACGCTTTCATTCTCATTAATTAAACAGCTGATATGAGCAGACGATACTAAGGGTTTTTGAAGCTCAGTTCACAGGAGAATATTATTTAATCTGAATTACAGCTCTATTCGATGCGGAAATAGAAAGTGTACTAAAAAATAAATTGAAAGCAAGAATTGCTTGAGGTCGATGAAGAGGGACTCAGGAGGCAGCTTTATCAAAGTTAGATCATGAAAAAGTATCCGTAAAAACTATTTTAAGATTAAAAAAAAAAAAAGTTCCTCTTTTAAGTTGTCTATTTCAATATATTCAAATTAATCGCAAAACGTTTTGGTAGGTTTTTTTTTTTTAATAATCAGGTATTCCAGAAACTATTTTATTGTGAATTAAATTAGGAACCTGGTTGAACTCTTAGTAGCAAGCATATGAAATTTGTGATCCAAATGAAATTTCTATCTCTTTTCGATGTTGGCCATTTGTGGTGTTAGAAAACTGTCATTTCTTATTGAGGTTACTCTTGCGACATTAATAAGAAAGGGCATTATAGTTCTTTTGGCGATAAAGGAATCGGACTTTGTTGCACAACCTGAATAGTGTTCGTGAGTGATTAATAACGCCTTAAGAAAGCGTAGAGTAATGTCGTACTTTTGAGAGCAGGCATATTTAATCCAGAAATGAACATCCCTCAATAAAAGGTTTGAAATAACTGCAACAAATGACATCTTATGAGCAACCGGAACACAGGACAATCCCTGAATCTATTGGTTTTAATGGGTGTCGATCCAAGAGAAATGGCTTAGATATAAATTGAAACCCAAAAAACCAGCAAAGCCTCGAAAACTCTCTGAGAAAATATTTGTTTCGATAATATTAAGAGAGCCATATGGCTGTAGCCCTTGGAAATAAAGTTAAATATGCAAGATAGTCACAGCACAAAATGCGAAAGTTCGTGGGATCGCTGCCTCTAATTTTCTTGCCTTATCCTGGAATGTGTCCGGATTAATCTATTCATGGGGTTCATCTGAGTTTGGAAGGCTCGGTCATGAGCTTGATCACCTCATCAGCGACGAGCCTCTCTCAAAGCAAGTGAATCCATATCAAATTATCTGTATCCACTCTAAAGTTTGTTTAAGAACCCAAAGAAATTTTTTTTGAAATATTAGCAGAAGACAGGTCCTGAATTTGAATTTGTGTGGTGAATGCTGTGAGCGGTAATGCAATCGACATGTTCTCCTATTTTAGTTATAATGTAACGAGGTTAGTTAGATATGTCATCAAAATACAATTTTGAAAAACGAGTTTAATAGAAAAATTATTGAGATTGAATACTGATCCTCTCACATGGTTTCCAAGGTCACAATTGCACCTGGAGCGGTGGAAATAATTAAAGGTCAGAAGTTACGTTTCTTTGTAACTAACAAAGCCTGTTCTCTTCAATTAAGATAAGTTGTATTGGATGTCAGACAGAGCTCCTCCAAAGAATTTACCGAATTCATTTTTCTTTTGCATTGATAACGTAAAGAAAGCAATGAATAACCGATAATTTTTTACAATTTCCTTTGGCCATTTCATTAGGATCTCCTGTACGAACCTTTCTTCGCAGATTTTGGTCCTTTGGACATTGGAAAGACAGTTCGTTTTGTTACGGAGGTGGAAAAGCTCTTGCAAGATCCAACGTACTTGAAATTTAAGATATATCACTATTGTTCTCTTGATAATGGCAAGAGAGCCAATGCAGCAATGCTAATGGGAGCGTTTCAAGTTGAATGTTTGATCTAGAGATAGTGCTTACTTGGAGATTTAGATCATCATTCTTGGACGAAGCGCAGAAGAAGCTTTTTTGCCTTTCAGCACAGTCAAGCCAGGATTTATTGATTATAGAGATGCTTCTTACGGCAGCTGCACTTATAAACTCTCAGTAGTATTCACTGCTGAAGCTCAACTAAATTTTTTTCTCTGTAGATACTTGACTGTCTAAGAGGATTAGAGTACGCTATCAAACTGAAATGGTTCGATGTGAGAGAATTTAACTTGAGAGACTACGAATTCTATGAACGAGTGGAGAATGGGGATATAACTTGGGTAATTCCTGGAAAATTCGTTGCGTTTTCAGGGCCATCGGATACTCAAAGAGATGCTGAGGGGGTAACTCTCGCAGAAATAATTCACTAGCAACCACCTAAACATAAATAGTGGAGAACTTTTACACCAGAAGACTACGTCCCAATTTTCAAAAAAATTGGAGTCACTCACGTTATCCGGTTAAATAAAAAGCAGTATGATAGAGAAAGATTCACAAAGAATGGCATCAAGCACACAGAATTGTATTTTATTGATGGCTCAACACCAAGTGATGTATTACTCTATCTTTCGTAGTTTTCTAAAAATCGATCTCAAAGGAAATCATTGATGAATTCTTCAGAGTCACTGAGAGCGAAAAAGGAGCTATTGCCGTGCATTGCAAAGTAATTGAAACAAATGATTTCAACAGTTCCAGAGCATTCTACTAGACTGGATTGGGACGAACTGGCACTCTAATATGTTGCTATGCAATGAAACATTACAGATTTCCAGCAGCAGCTTTTATAGGGTGGATAAGACTAGTGAGACCAGGAAGCATTTTGGGACCTCAACAGCAATTTGTCAATGTAGCCTCTTCGATGACTAAAAACTCTTGACATAAGTTTGTTGAAACACAAACCACTAGGACAAAGAGGCTAAATTTCATAGATTGTCCAAGCTATCTCCGATTTATAAATCAATACAGCACTTGGTAGCTGATGTTGGCTATCAATTCCAGGACCAAGGGGTAAGACTAGGAGAATATCTCTCTTTTTTTAAGTCTATATCAAAACTCTTTTTAGGCAGTCACGGTCTCTCGAAAAGTAAATGAGATGTCTCCTGATGACAAAATGAGGGCGCAATATGGTGATTATCAGCAAGCAGAGAGACTTCTCGAGGCGAAAAGGTATCACAATTGAGAGATATAGATCTTACCCTAAATCTATTTCTATTCAGGTGGTATAAGAATACTAATCCTACTGGTGATGCGAACGCAGATTATCCTCAAGTTACTAACTCTAAGGTAAATCAATAGTACCTTTTTCCTATACAGAATTAACTAAAAAATTGCTTAGGCCACAGGATATCAAAAGACAGAAAGTTTAACGGGTTCAAACAAAGAAAGTCCTTCCAAAATAAGTAATGATTCACACCTCGTTAATAAACAAGTTGATAATTTTCATCCCTTGAAATATTAGCTGAAAAGATGATTTATAATCCAGCCAGTAAATAGCACTCTTAAAAGCATGCAACTGCATCGAAATGACACTTCGGCTGATCAATACTAGCAACCTGTAAGGAAAAAATAACTCTTCGAATTTAACGTTCCAAACACGCATATTACTACTATCTGAGAATGATTTGCAAAACCTCTTTAGATTTATAATTTTATCATATTCGTCATTGCATAAAATGTGTGAAAAGTACAGCTCGACCTAACAAACTTTTGTCTTTTCAACCCAGAACCGAAAGAAATAATACAATAGTAGCTTCCGCTCGAAGTCTTAAGTCGCTTCTAATGAAAACACAATTTACAATATGATCCCACCAATGTGTGTAGGCAAAGGCAAGAATAGCAGCCGAGTTTTTCATAAATCTAAAGGACGTATCTGAGAAACATATGACTTATGAAATGGGAAGTCGAGTGCATATCACAGAAGAAATAAGCAGATTTGGTAAAACATAATATTGAGCATAACCGAAATTTTTGAATTCGCACTTAAATTTTTTGATTGATTCAAAAACGATAATTGTTAAATTAATTGGAATAAATACAAAAACAAAATCCGTTCTCGCAATGAACGGCTTTCAATTACAGAGACACTCGAGTACTTTGGTATATCTGACTCGTGGTAAAACCATCAAATATAAACAGAAAATTTATCATTTTTTTATGTTAAAGATTGTAAAGGTATCAATTGCTTGTTTTTTTCGTTCAAACAATATAGGTATAACAAAATGGTAAATAGGAGTTAAAGCTTGTACAGGTATACATGAATTAGATCACACTTAGAAATACAGGATGAAATAATTAAATCTCGTTCTAACACCAACTGCTGCTAATCAGTTATTAAATAGTTGTTAGTTTTCTTTTGCTTCAAGCAATGAAGTCAGACCATGAAATTCTTTGCATCAGAAAAATTTACACGTAAGCAGAGCTTTAGTTGTTTTGCTCAGAACCGATTCACTAAAATCTGAACTAGTATCAAGTATATTTACAAATAGTTGAGTACACTATTAATTAATTGCATTCAAGTTCTTGGTTAATTTAACTGGTGCATATTTACATCCCGATGCACAGACAACCAGTAAACTTTGTATCGAAATACTCAGCGCAACCACCTTACCGGAATAATTTTGATGAGGTAGACTTTTGCTGACGAACATTCTGCTTCACCTAACAACAACAAACTGTCTTTCTACTTCTCGCTTTCCTTATGGAGAAAATATTTATTAACTAAACCTGTCAACTAACTAAATCCATGACGTTTGGAAACTACACTATATAATCTTCGAATATGATTGTCAATATCCTTATTTATTGTAAGATTAAGATCGAATCTCTGCGGATAGTTTTTCATTTGCAATCTCCTTGATGATATCTATGTAGCCTGCTCTTCTTATTAGGAAATACGAAATTAACATAGCTAGGTTTGCTTTCTAAAACGAATCCTATGAAACTAATTTTTTTTCCCTCAATAATTGAATCGAACATAATATCGTTGTTCCTATCTATTTGCACATACCTAATACGTATTTTAATAAAAAATATTAAAATTTCAGAGAAGAGAGCAAAAAAAGGATTGCGTCCAGCTTGAAGAAGATGATCAAATCTGCACTCGAGTAAATGCATGTTCACTAACATAAACTCTAATTTTTCCGAATTCAGTTCAAAAGCTCACAATTATGACCAGAGACAATTATTGATCCTCCACTTATTCTTACTAGTCATTTTTCCAGTGTCAGCTTATTTCACCTTCGTCGGTAAGCAATTTGGGTAGCTCTGTGTTGGGCCTAATGAATTTGCCCTTTAGATTTTCTCGTCAAGTGGGAAGTGGCGACTGAAGCTAATAAAGTCCAATACTCTCTCATTGGGTCTGGGATAGCAATTATTATAACTATTCTGCACTATTTTTATGAAAGTCGCATGATCACCAAGGACTACGTCGAGCAAGCGGAGCAAGCAGCAGCGAAGCAACAATAAAATTAACAAGATGCCTCGTTTACGAAAATATCATTAAAGAAAAAGTCCTTTAGTTATATAGTAGCTCTATGAGGTTAAGGATTGAAGCTTGAAGTCTAAGTGGATGCATTTTGTTGATTTTTAAGATAACAAGAGAGAGAAATTTCTTTATAGTCATTGATCCATTTGACAGCTCAATAATTTGTCTTCCCTTAGAAAAGAGATAGGATTAAGTAGATAAATTGTTTAGTATCAGATATATTTTGAAGTCCATGATATAATTCGACTCGTTTCAATGTCTGTGGGTACTTAGGAATGTTCATGAAGACATAATCAATGGCAAAATAATATTCGCCAAATGTGAAATGGGAAACGAGCCGCAGAGGGTAAGGTGATTCCTGAGTATGAATGAACTTTTTTATGATCTCCGAACGCAACGTGGCTAACTGCAAAGAAGTGCATTTTATTTCTCAAGTACATGGAAAATAACTCACGATTCATTGCAAATAGAGGTAATTTATTAATTTTAGGGGTATTTTGGATTTTATAACCTTTCAAAACTATATTGTTTGCGTATTTTTTGGGATCGGCTTCTATGGCTGACGGGAGGCAAAAATACTCTTGTCAGTAGGTAAGCTTCTGCTGTTTGACTGATACCGACAAAAAAAATGATATGCGTATATTGTCAATAATGAGGAATTCCGGTTATTTAATGTCTTGTCGAAAATTTAAGTTTTAACTAAACGCAGAAATCAATGATAATTTTTTCAACTTCAAATACATGCAAACCTAACGAATTTCTAAGGGATTTTAACTCTCTGAACTTTTGTGACATAGAGAGAGAAGTCTTCGCATTTTTTCTGGTTTGAGTCATTGTATTTAAAAAAAAAACAGCAAGTAGAATTTTCGCTCCAAACTCCCAATTAAGTTTAGGCTTTATTTTAATTGCTTAAACACATTTAATTGGAAATAATTATTGATCATTCTATCAGAATTATAACCACCAGGCCTACAAGCACACTTTTTTGTAAGATGGTAGAACCCAGAGATATTTTTCAGTCAGGTGACATAAATGAATTCTATAAAATGGGCAAAGAACTCGGAGCGTAAATGTCTACTCGAGAGAATTCTCTAATTTCTTGATCTTTTCACAGAGGTTCTTTCGGAGTTGTCAGGCACGCCATAAAGATAGGCACACTCGAACAATTCGCTGTAAAAATCATTGACAAGTATGCCAACCACTTTCACCAATCAAAATAAACTCAACTTCCAAGACAAAATATGGAATCCGAAGATTTAACTGGTTTACAAACGGAAATCGAGATTTTATCACAGGTAACTCGCTCCTGACGAGCTCGTGCTCATCGTGCGCATTTGATTAGATTGATCACCCAAATATTGTGAAGCTCTTTGAAATATACGAGGATAAAAAGAAGTTTTACATGGTATTTGAGCTTATGACTGGAGGAGAGGTACACTTATTCATATCCAAATCCTCCTCTCAAAGTCTTCCTTAGCTCTTTGAAAGGATCGTAGACAAGGATCATTATAGTGAAAAAGAGGCTGCTGAAGCTCTTACTCCTATAGTAGACGCCCTTCGCTACTGTCACTCTATGGGAATTGCTCACAGAGATCTAAAAGTTCTCATACCCTTCTCAACCGCTTCGTGATAATTTTTTTGCTGAGCAGCCCGAAAATTTATTATATGCAACGAAAGAGCCAAATTCTCTTATCAAGATTACAGATTTTGGACTTGCTAAGGTTATCAGCGAGAATGATATGATGCAGACACAGTGTGGAACACCAACATATGTTGGTAGAATATTTTTTTGGAGAATTATCCGTCTAATCTTCTTTCCGTTTTAGCTCCTGAGGTCCTTGATAATGAAGGAAAAGGATACGATCTGAGCGTCGATTATTGGAGTCTTGGAGTTATCATGTACATCATGTAAGGCAATTTTACTACATTGTAAATATAACCTTGTATGCTTGGGAAAATTAGGCTTTGTGGATACCCACCATTTTACAACGACGATGATGAGCAACTTTTTGAACTTATAAAGAAAGGAGAGTTTACCTTCCCGTCCCCACATTGGGATGAGATTTCTGATTCAGGTTTAGATTCTAAAACAATGATGAAATGCTGATCTTTTTGGTTTTTTTTGTGCAAATTTCAGCCAAAGATTTGATTAGAGGTTTACTCGTGCTTGATCCTGCGAAGAGATTGAATGCAGACAAAATTTTGGAGCATCCCTGGATGAAAGGAAAGACAACTGGCAAGACAAATCTAAAGAATGTTACAGCGAGAATGAAAGAATACAACAAGAAGAAATTAAAAGTAAAATTTTATTAGTGGGTCTAGCCTTATATATATATGCTCTCTCTCTAAACAGCGTTTCACGTCAGTAGCCCTCGCCGTTGTAAAGATGAACAGAACTATTGGTGGAATGATGAAAAAGGCCATGTAACTCTACGGAGTTGATGGGGAATATCTAACAAATTAAGGCATCATCTTCCTTGAACATGCCTCAAATATTTTGTATTTAGATAAGAAATCTGCTCCCGCATTTTGTTAAAATATCTCTTCATGACATCACTAATTTGCAATTTGCGTATTTTTATCACGGTGTTTTTGTCGTCACTGCTCGAATCTTATCAAGTTTAATACAATTTTAGAAACTTCGCATATCATTAAATTATATGACTACACAAAGGCAAAATTTTTTCTGATCATCTCCTCTTCCGCAGTAAACTCTATAAGTCTCCATCTTCATGACCAATAATTGCTGCTTTAAGCGAGGAATGATAAAGGAGACAACCCACTGAATTTCGCTTGATTGCTGCAGCTGAAATTTTTTGTTGGAATTTAAAAAAACAATAATGTCCTTCGAAGAGTTACATGATAATAGAGGAGAACTTGGATCACAGTTGCCGTATTCCTTAGAAATACGATCCAAGTTTCGAAACTTCCATTCCAGCGATAACAATCTTTCCTGAGCCTGCTTCAAGTACTTGTTGCAGAGAGAAAAACTTTTCAATTTATCCTATGCTGTTCTTCAAGCAATACAATTTTTCTTTAGAAACATTTTTCAAATAATCCAAATAAAACAACAGTTCCCTTTCAATAATATTTCTTTTGTTTTTTAATTTTTTCGTGTTGATAGCTGCCTCTAGACACATGCTCGAGTTCTTTTATATACATTTTTTTTCAACTTCTATGAATTTGGATTACATCCTGTCCTTAGTCTTTGGCTTTGATAAATGCTAAGCAGACAGCTTATCGCACTTGTAAATAGTCAGATACACTGTATGAGTTTTACTTTTCATGAATCTTCACTGAGATTTAAGAGTCAAAAAGACTTTCTATTGAATCTAACTCAACTGGGTTAGCATGACATGAAGACTACAACAATCAAATTTTGAATCAGAGTGTAAGATAATTGATTTAAATTTGATTTTTAAACAAAATTTGAATATTAACGAAAATATCGGAGCCTAATGAGTCTGAACAGCTCTCCAGAACAACTTCTAACCAAAGCATCCTTCAGAAATAGCAAAAACCCTGACTCACAGACTGAGTTTTCGCCGTTTAAGCCCGATTATTCAGGAGATGAGATACAGCAATCAGATAACTTCGCTCAGCATGATTCTCTCGAATCCAGCATGAACTCCAGAAAGAATTTTCCTCATGATAAATCAATAAAGCTTGCCTTGAAATACCAAACTGCTCCATTTACCTCACATCCTGGCTTAAATTCCACTGACTCGGGGGTTGTTCATCCGAGCCACTACCCAAAACACCTTCAAAAGTTAAACGATTTAAGAACGGAAGATCTTGATATAGTGCCAGAAAACAGTGTCGAACAGAGTCAACTCACTCAAAAGCAGCACTTAGATAGTGAAGGCAGCCGCGCGTTAAGCACCGAACATTTTGCCTCGGAAAGAACCTTCCAAGTTCGCAGCTCTCTGGAAAGGCTGAATAAAGCGGAGACTGAAAGGAATTCAAGTAAGATTGTAGAAGGAGGCGGACAGCTTCGTGAAAATCCTACAAGCAACAACCCCTCTGGACGTGAAGTCTCTGCGAAAAATTTCATTTCACCGAGATTTCAAAGCGAGCTTCACAAAACCTCTGAAAAGCAGCAAGTCCTCGTCAATAATGAAAATGATAATAATAAAGATGATGACTCCGACGACTCATTAGATGATGAATTTAATTCTTCAGGAATTAATGAAATTTGTAATAAATTCAAAACTTACTTGCTGGGCGAAGTGGACCTCAAAACAGAAGGTGAGTACACATTTAACTTCAGAGATAAAGAGGCCAACAAAAAAGGCGACCAAACGCCTCCAACCCAAAATGAATTCGTAAATTCGGGCACTTCCTCATTCCAGAGACTCAACAATCCTATCCCGAATCAAGCTCAGGCATCTAACCAGAGATTTGGACAAATTTCTTACTCAGCCTACAAAAATGCCAAGGCGAGTCAGGAGCAATACAATGACGAAGAACCAAGACAAGATGTCCATGACTTGTCAAAACATTCTTTAAGTCATGCAAATTCAGTGAATAAAAGTAACCTTAGTAGTAATAGCAGAAATGAAGGCACAACGCCTTTTGAGAGACCAGTTGCAGAGAAGGGTTTATCGATTACGTATGATCAGAAATCAAATGATGTCACGATACTTCAAGAGCACTTATTGCGTTTTGAGGAGAAGCTTCAAGCCAAAGAAGAGCAGCTCGAACAGATGAAATCTTACTATAATGACCTCTGGATCTCTTACGACCATACTCAAAAAGAGCTTCAAAAACTGAAGAATGAAAAGGATCTAAAAACTGAAGACTTGGAGAGCGAAGTCAGATCACTTAAGAAAACGATAAAGCAAATTGAGGAAGGCAACTTCCTGCTGAAAAAGGAAAATAAAGAATTGTTAGAAAGTCAACAGGAACAGAAAGAAAATCAATATCAACTTAGAACCCAGAATGAAGGTTTGAAAGAAGAATTGAAAGTTATTTCGCAGAGGTATGAGGCGAAAATTGATCAGCTTATGCGACAACTGAAAAAAATGCAATCAGACACGCACATAGGAGGCCGAGCAAAAAAAGAAGCGGTGATGAGGAGTCTTGAAGGAGATGATCTATTACACGCAAAAAAATCAAGAGGCTTTCAATCGCGTTCATCAGCTATGGATCCTTTCAGTTATGCCTCTTTTGAAGAAGGATTAGAAAAACCGAGTTTTAAGGACAGATCTGGGACAAGCTACTCAGAATTCGATCATTGTAATGAGGAATTCCTGTTCCCAAAGCAAGCTAAGAAAGGGAAGATTGAGGGAGAAAGCTTACAAGGAGCCAATGCAATAGATGCCTTGCAAGCCAAGCTGAAGGAATACAAGGCTAAAAATCTCAAACTATCCGAAGAAAATCAAAATCTTCTTTTGGAGTTGAAGAGTCGGCCCACTTTGAGGCAATACAAGGAGCTCGAAGCTCAGCTGAAGCATTTCGACATCAATATTGAAAATGATTGCAGAGATGCTCGAAAGTCATCAGATTCAGGTTTCTATAAACGGTTCGTGCATCAAATTCGCCATGAACTTGGTTTAGAGAGCACAACGGAAATTTTGCAAAAGATTCAGTCTCTCGTCGCACAGTGCAAAAATAGTGATAAGTTCAATAAAGCAATTATAGAAATGATAGTCCAATGTGCTCCTGTGGGTTATTTCAGTAGTAAGCCTTCGTTGAAACAAGCTTGGAAATATGTAAAACGAATTATGGAAGAATTCGTCATTCTGAAGAGATCAATGGATAGTCTAAAGGATAATACTGGACAGCCACAGAGAATTTTGAAAACAGCCATGGATTACTTAATGGTAGACGAAGATTCTAAATTACCTTTAAAACTCAAGGAGCTTGTCAATGAGAACAATCATATGGATATTATTATAAATAAGTTCAAATCGCTCACGGAAATAGATGGAACTTCTCTTGCAGAACTCAACAAAACTCTCGACTTTGAATTGCGACAAAAAACCATAGAGAACTCTAAAATCACCGGCGTATGGTAAAATTGCAGATATGTTGATATCTTGAGTTTGAAAAAGGCACAATCGAATCTTGATGGGTTCTATTAAAAGACCATCAAAGTAGTTACATACATTTTTTTTTTTTGCTTTTACATAGGGCAGGCTGTCTTTTTATCCTCCCCATTGTGTAGTTCGGTTATCTGTAACCTCTTGTTCTTCACCCCTAATCTATTGACATTCAGACTTATCGAAAATCCTCTATCGAATAGTTGCCATGTGGTTTCTTGCTAAGAACATTAATTTTTGGAATACTCTGTCGACTAAGGATGTTTTTGCTTTTAAGGGTCGCTCAATGAAAGCACGCGTGAAATGCTGAAAAAAAAGTTAATTTAATTTTGGAAAATTTATTTCAGATTATAAACAATTTCCACCACTTTGTAGTTTTTATTGGAAAATCGAACCCGAAATAAAAACTCTTTTAAAGAAAGTTTTTCATTATTAAAAAAGTTAAATACATCCTGAAGCAAATTAATTTACGAGTATTTAAAATCATATGCCTAACTACATAATGTAACTGCGGTCTCTTTCATAGTAATATCCAAGGAAATAAAGGGAGTATATTGTCTGAATTATTTAGACTTGGATCATTAAGTTAGCCCTAAGTTTTGGATAATTCTTTAAAAATTTCTTATAATAAGGACAAAGCCACATTTAAAATCTCATTTCATGGGGTTATAGAAATTGATATGCTTGTTTGACTAGCTACCCACCGCTCTTGAATTCCACCTCTCTAGCAATTACCAAAAATTTTAAATTCATACACAATTTTTTTTAATGAGGATTTAAGTGCGAAAACTTATTATTCCTATTCAGAACTTTGATTGGATCTTATAAAAATGGCAACTCTCCCTTTTTTTGATTTTTCATCATCGCTCGCTGAGTAATTTTCTTCTTTTCCTCGCTCTTAACGACTCTTATAAAGCCCAAGTCAAGAAGAAAAATGCAGTTACAAGCCTTTTTGTAGTAATAACAACATTCCTATTGCTTGAACGATCTAACTAATTCTCAGACAAGCATGAAATGGATCGAACGAAGAGCGAAGACACACATATTCCGGAGCACATCCGAGGTTTCTTTGGTAGGAGGCTTGATTTTCCACAATCTAAGAAATGCTTATTTATATAAGGTTCAGATTCAAATGAAGACTTTGGGATTTTCGGAGTAACTGACTCCAAGAACCCAAATTTCCCTCCCGGACTGTTTCTTTCAGATCAACTCTATGAGTCTAATTGTAAGTTCATTCATTTTTTTTATATGGTGATTAAGTGTCTACTCGCACACTTAGATCAAAAGGACCGGCAACCACTAAGCTTGCCACAATATGGACGAACTTCAGCAAACGGAATGCAAAATACAGGTTTTCCAGAGATACTCAGAAGCAGTCCGAATACGTTACAAATGAGTATTAATAAACATTTTTATTCTATCTGACGGCCTTAATAAGACACCTCCAACTACCTGGGATTGTCAGGTTTACTGAATGACTCATCAAACACGTTCTACAACGTTCCAGTTAATGAAGATGTGTTTTTGATTGAGAGAATTGACTCCATTCTGACACAGATATCAACGGAATATAATCCCTATTGCCCAACTTGCCTAAAATGTAACCGTATTCTTTTATAGCTCTCGAATAATGGGAATGTCTAAACTAATAGATATTGATTTGAAAAAAATCAATTTTCAAAATGTTTCAGCTTATTACTCAAAGTCGTCTAAAAAATACTATTTGACGCACTTTGACTGCTACTACAAATTTAAAAAAGACCTGAATCAGAGCATAAAACCACTAAACGAGATCTCGTCTGCGAAGATTAGTCTACAAGAGCAGTCTATTGATATAAGCCAACTAATACCGAATAATCGAAAATTCAATTTTATCACAGTGGAAGCTTACCATCCGATTAGTTCCTATCTTCATTTCAAGGCTGAAAAATCTGCAACAGGATTCGAAGAGACTCATCAAGTAACCTATCATGTTTTAGATCTTCTCTAAACGGCTGAAAGGGCAAGCAAGTGTTTCATTTTAATTTCGAAAATAAGGTGACTTCGATTAATGAGCCGAATGTACAAGCACTGCTATATCCTGAGCTTCGCATGGAAATTGCAATCGCCAGCTGCCCATCGAATGATGTAATATTTATTATGCCCTTCTTCATTCTAACAAATTTTCAAGGATCCTTACAACTTTGAATTTCTGATTGATGCTCGCAGCATAAATCTCTCACTAAGCGATCCAGAGAAAAATATTGAATTTATCCATGTAAGTTTTCTTATGATTAGCAAACGTGACTCTTTCGTTTAGCAAAAAAATGGAAACCTATTACGCTTGGGTTTTCAGGCTTTCCTTGATGTTGACAACCGTTTCTTCAGCAAACTAAATTTCAAGGTTTGCATTCCTGAAAGAAGTAATTCTCAAGAGCCTGCTCGAATCTTGATACTGCGATATGTTGCTTTGGAAGTGTCACCGAGTCCAAAGGTAAATTACATTTTCTCCAATTTTATTTACTAATTTGTGTTTCTAGATGAGAAAGTTTGGAGTTGGTGATAAAATTCAGGAGGAAGATGAAGAAAGCCTCTCTCCTCAGGATCGACTGATAAAACCTCAACTCGTTATCAATCGACTCAGCTCCCATACTCATTCGAGTACAAGAGTACTAATATTTCCCAGAGCCCTGTATTAACACTTGATATTGGTGATAGGATGAAATATCTAGTTTCACGGCTGATACAGAACGAAACACTGACACTCAAGATATTTGGATGACTATGGGAAATAAGCATCTTACTGGAAGAAAGGAGAAAAAGAGCCAGACTTCGATTACTCCAGCGACAACAAAATGGGAATTTTCAAAGCAGACTTCACTAAGTTTAAATTTAAATCATGACTTCCAAATCCCAAATCAAAGAGATATAGCGCCTAGCCCTAGATTTATCAATAAAGAAAGCACTTTGTAAAACAACAATTAATGCTCACAATTTCTCTAATTATTGCTAGGTTTTCTCTCTCTAATCTTGATTGGGATTGGGAGACTGCTCTAGGACAATTAAAGTCGCAATCTCAATCTCTGTCCAATATCCCAAATTTCGAGCCTTCAGAAATGATGAATTCGAATCTGCCATTTAATTTTGGGTCGTATCAAGGAAAGTTTTTCAAACTTTCAACATCTCCATTAGGCTCCAAGTAAGACCACTTTATCTACTAATTAAGCTTTAACTATTGCTCTCCAAAGAATGATTCAGAAACATATTCCAAGAGCCACGAACTCCGAGCTTGATATGGTGATCAGCGAATTAAAGCTTCATCTCTTTGATATATTGGTCGATCCTCATGCAAATTATATGTTCCAAACATTGATGCAGCATTCATCGCCCCAGCAAAGATATGTCCTTCTTTCAAATGTACATCATAATATGAAAAATGGATTGCTTATATTTATTTAGCTGGTTCCTCTAATACCCCAAGTTGCTTGTCATAAAAAAGGCACTCATGCTCTCCAAGCAATAATTTCCATTATCAAAGGGAACGAAGAAGAGCAATTATTTGAGACAGGTCTCACTGACCATGTGGTAGACCTTTCTAAGGTAACCTGCAAAATAATATGAGAGCCAATAGCCTAACCAATGTGACTAGGATCTCTATGGAACTCATTTCATTCAAAAATTCATTACTTCTCTGCCTCCAGATAGGCTAAACTGCGTTTTCAGGCCGATTATGACTGATTTCAAGGAAATGGCTAAGCACTCCTATGGGCTTTGCGTGGTAAATTCCCGATTAATTTTTCATCTTTTGTAAAATCATGTCAATCTAGCTGAAATGCCTGATAGTCAAGATTGAAACTCCTGAGATGAAGAAAGAAATCATAACGTGTGTAGCTGAGCACTTGAATGAATTAATTCAAGATGCCTTTGGGAACTATGCTGTTCAACATATACTGGAGGTAACTCTATTTTTTTTTTTGAGATGACGCTTTAATGATGCTCTTTCATCTGTTCAGATGTTCAAGTCCGCTTGTGGACCAATCTTTGAAGCCATTTTGCCAAATATTGTAGAATACTCAAATCAGAAGTTTTCTTCTAACGTGGTGGAAAAGGCAATCGAAACGGCTTCCCAAGTAAACCCTATTTTCTGACGAAGCAATTTAATATCCAATGTAGGAGTTCAAAATAAAATTAACCGATGGTATTCTCAAAAATGAGAGACTTATTGACCTGATGACCAACAAGTATGGGAATTTTGTGATAAATAAAGCCTACAATCTCTCTGAAGAAAGCCACAAGAAGCTATATCTGTCAGGTCTCTATAAAAGCTATGTGAAAATCCATTCTAGCAAATATAAAACCCGTTGGACAACCTTTTTCGAGGGATGCTCAAACGCGCCCAATACATTCAACAAAGGCATTATTGCTAATAAGAATAATCTGCCGACTGATTCTAGAATAAAAGGATTCGATTCAGGGTTTGAACCTCAAGAAGGAAATCCAAGCCAATCGTTCTCTGAAAGGAAAAAGGGGAAAGGGGTTACGTATGTTGTGACAGACACAAGCAAAGATAACTATTTTGGTGAAAGGTCTAAGAACAGAAAGTACAGTGCTCCGATAAGTGGAATCAAAAGCTCTGGATTCAAA
>ENA-UOTZ01001056-UOTZ01001056.1-compost-metagenome-genome-assembly--contig:-NODE-1056-length-20808-cov-22.668709_pt1 | contig 20808 bp, 8 predicted proteins | sample MGYA00238144_ERZ746983 | MGnify/ENA primary metagenome ERZ746983 (study PRJEB28759, sample SAMN06268863) | compost metagenome | isolation source: single cell | place: USA: California, Emeryville, Joint... | reverse complement strand
CAAATCCGGTGGATAGATATAACGAAGCGTCAAGGAAAAATATTTCATCAAGTAATAATGGCATGAATATTGTGGGGGGTTAATTCAATTGAATTTGAATAGCGCATGATAAGGTTCGAGCTGCTGAGACCACGTTGGTAAAGAGCACTGCAACGAATACAAGAAAAGGGCTGGCTACCCAGGAAGAAATAGATGGAGCAATAGGTATTCTTTTGAAGAAGAAGTACCAGTGAATGCGCGATTTTTTGTTTTGAATTAGACACATATGTCGATTTAGCAACCTCATTAGCCGCTTTTGTTTCTTGCAATGCATATTACTAATGACAATGAAATTGAAGAATTAGTCGTAATCTAAACTGAGCTAGGCCCTATGATTTTCTCCTAACAAAAAGTTTTGCTCCTACAAAAATTTTTCGCCTTGGTTAACCAGAAATATGATTTTATTGTTCAAAGTATTCAAAAGTTTCAGAGAAAAGAATATTTTTCTTTCTATTCGTTTCTATTCAATAGCCATTCTAATTATTTTGTATTATTTCTTTAGATTAAATCACATAATCGTTTCATTGAGCAATGCAATACCAGAAAAAGAAAACCAGTAAGAATCAATTTCCGTGATTAATCGATTGAACAGAATCTTAAAATTTGATTTTATCCCCCCGGCGGAAGTATTTGAAATTCTCTCTAATGAGGAAGAACTCACAAGCCACTATCAATGCCTCGCTTCTCGGAGTCAAACCTTCGCAATACATAAAATTCATCGAATACATGGACAGCAGCGTAATCATCTTTACCTTTGCGTTAAATAACTCCCATCAGAAACAAGAGAACGACGTTTGTTCCAACCTTGCGCAGTTATGCTCTCCTCATTCAAGAATCTCGCTCTCAGAGCTTGATGTTCCAGCCACCAAGACGCTCGCCAAGCTGTATAACAAATACGCTTGCCGATTAATTTCAAATAGTATAAAGCATTCCTTTGGCTTTGTTTCAAGTCTTTAGACTTTTCAGATCACAGTGATAAAGCCTTGAATTTTATTGAAATGGCGCAGAAATTGATCGGTGGAAAGTCCCTCAAGCACGACCAGGATGCCCAATTGATTCGAAGAGCGATATTAAATAACGCAGCCACGTATTGTTACAAGTATGATTGCGAGTTTTCATGAAAAGAGACTCATAATTCCAACAATTAAGGATTCAAAATAAAGAGCTTGCTGTTAAACTCCTTGAGAAATTTCTCCGTGACAAAGGCGATTCAAAAGATTATTCGTTTGCAATTGGGTTTAATAATTTGGCTGCGCTCCACATTTCAAATCAGTCCTACGACAAGGCTGTAAAGTGTGCTGTCAGGGCAATTGAATTAGTTGAATCTGATGTAAATAGCCACGATTTTCTCATTTGCAAACCAATCATATTATTTTTTATTCCAAAGGTGAAAAATGCGAAATCAGAGTTTAAGAAAACCAGCGGCCAGGATGAGAAGCTTTCAAGCGATTTCATATCCAAATTGAAAGCGTTGTTACTTGCTTTCCTGAATCTTGGCATCAGTTTGGAGAAGGGCAAGTTACAAGCACGAAAATCTTCCGAAAAATGGTCTTTTGACTCTTTGGATGAGAAAAAATTCTACGAGGACGGTTATAAACTCTCGAGCAAATATTTAGGAAAAAACTCTGTACTCACCATCAAATTTACTCAACAATTGACAAGACTCAACAAAGGTAAGCCACGTGCCCATTCTATCTTATTTAACCGATTTTAATAGGTGTTGCAATGAGAGAGTTTAAAATCAGGAGCAAGAGAACAGGCTCACTTCAAATCTCGGATGACCAAAAGGTAGCATACCCCTAATTTTATTCAGTTGCTTAATATTGGACCAGGATGTACCAGTAGCTCGCAAAAAATCAGTTGGTGAATACAGAGAAATCTACCCAAGGCACAGAAGCAGCTCATCCACATCTATAGACAAAGTTAACCCTCCCAGCAGAAATGGCAGACGTCATTCGAAACTATCAAGTGTGCAATACCTTGAGGATAGTAGTATTGCCAAAGGCCTCGAATTGATAATAAAGCAGCAGCAGGCTCTCGAGGAAAAAGTGGCACGCAAATTGGAAGATACCATGCAAAGCACTCAATCGATGCAGCAGCAACAGCTCCATCTACTAAAAGAAAAGGAATTGAACCTTCAAATAGAAATGCTCAAACGAGGCAAAGATGTCATCATGAAACGCAACTTGGAACTCGAACTCGAGCTTGCAAAGCTCCGAAGCTTTCAGAAAGTCGACTCTGAAACAGCCCAATCAATGACATTAATCAGTTCAAAGTACTTTTCTTCTGTTGACGTCAATACAACGAATCAAGCCAATATGAAATATATTGCCGTTCCGTCGCCTACACTACAAGAATCACGGAGGTCCCAAGCGAATGTATTTACTTATAACACGTTGGATATCTGTCAAGCAAAAAAAAACCAGCGATTGCGGCTCCACAAACGATTTTAATTCAACCCAGATTACCCAAGCAGGCTCCGACGTCAAAGAGACCCCGAATCCAACGAACACGTCTCCTGAGAGAACGTCAAGCGGGAAGAAAGAGACAATTCCTAGTGATTTTAACGAACTCTCAATGAACGTGAGTGAACACGATACGAGCAGCCAGGCTCTTTCGCTTGGCCGGATAAGCAGCCTTGAAAATCAGCTGAGGCATGAAGGCAGGATTATGTCCTTGAATACGAGGCTAAGGCTGCAAAATAGAGGAAGTGACGTCCAAACTCTCCTCGAATTGCAAGATGCATTAACAGCAAAGGATTTCGCTGAAAAGCATGAAAACCTGCAGTCTACGGAGCCAAACACTCAGAAGCTTAGCTTTGATCTCTCGAAAACCGAGACCCAGCAGCAAGGAGGGACTATTGAGCAGCCATATAGTGGAGTTGATGGTAAAATTGAGAGTCCAAAAGTGCAAATCGATACTGCGGCGGAGAAAAAGCGCGGTCTTAGACATGAAGTCTGTACCCCAATAAACAGGACCACAATAAGAAGAGGTTCGTTAAAGCAACCGTCCAAGGTGGTGGAATCTCAGAGCCAGAGCGAACTTCCGTTGGTTAGAAATAAAGAGAATGAAATTAGTTATCTTCCTGAAACCCCATCGCTCAGACCGCTTGGAGCTGTCACTCAAGAAACTGGACTTCTGAAAGAAAACCAGAGTAATTTTGCGAACTCCATTGATAATTGGGCCAAGTCATCCAATGAGGTTGCAAGGAACCCTTACCAGCAGCAATTCAGCCTAGGTAAAGTGGAAGAGGCTGACGAAGTCCATTCATTCGGCCGAAAACAAAGCAGAGGGTCGCCTAGCAAGATGGCTCCAGTCAAAAGCGAAACGTTCGGGCTAATCGAGCCTTCGTCGCCCTATATTTACAACCAAAGCGAGGGAAACTCTCAGGGAAGCAGGTTTCAGCTGAACCGCGTTGAAACACCTCAACTCGAAGCTTTGAAACCCAATGAGACAAAATCTGGACCTGGAGCATCGATCTTCAAAAGAGAAAATAAAGAGCGAATGGAAGAGCAGCATCATTGCGATAGCAGCCAAAGATATCCGTTCGGATCGCCTCCGAAGGAAGGTAAGGATGATAGCATCTTTTTTGAGCTGAGTGGAGAACCGGCAATCTCGACGATATCGAAGCGTGACTCAGAGCATATTACTTCTGAGATTCGAGCTGACAGTACTCCTTCAATTACTAATTGGAAGGATCTTGTCGAACCAATCAGCGTTGTTGGCCTCATCGAATCTCCAGACTATTTGCTCTATCCAAGCAAGTCGGTGATCACCAAACAGACATTTCTGCTCTCGCCGCATAAATACCTTGTCGAATGCCATTTTGACTCGAAAGAAAGCGACAGAAAATTGGTGTTACTGCTGAAAGAAAGTCTTGCTGAATCAAATCAGTTCGATGTAGTCGCTCAGGAAATTATCCGATTCAAAGATTTACAAAAAATTCTCAAGCATTTGGACTGTAGAGACTCACTTCCTTCGACTGTGCCTCTAAAATCGATCAAAACGTATGGATCCTTCGTTCGACACATTATCATGCCGTTCGTTGGGGTAAACTATCGCTGCTTAATACTAATCCTCAACGTAATCTCAATTATTTTTAGATCGGTCTCGATGAAGATGGAGGCAAGAGAATCGAGATCTGGGAAAAGCCTTGTAGTATGTTCAGGCGTTTCATAGAACTACGAATCTTCGGAGAGCTATGTTTAGTCAATTTTCAGCACATCAGCGGAACAGATTTCCGACTTGTGCTCACGAATGTGACGACGTAATGCGTCCACAATGATGTTTGTTTATTAATTTTTGCATTAGAGAAAAATCAATTCGCCTAGACGTTTCTTTAGACCAACTGTCGTTTACACGATATATGACAGAAATTCCGCTATTAAGCTCCTCTCGAAGCCCTAACGTTGATCTGATCGAGCTGATTGATATCTTTTCTGATGAAAACGCCACTGCGGAAGAGTTACAGATGGCCAATGTTATTGCATGTAAATATGAAGGAAACGAACAAGAAAACTTTGAAATTCCTGCCGTGAAGTTCAAAGATGAGGAACAAGAAGAGGCTTTTTACGATCAGATTAACTCTGCGCTCACGGAATTGGAAGGATTCTTGAAAACGAAGCAAATTAATTCATTCGATCAGATTGCTTCGGATCTCCCCCTCAAATACATCAAAGTCAACATTTCTGGGGAGAGCCAAAGGAAATGCGCGTTTTATCTCCAAGATAATAATGAAAAGCATTGCGTTGACGTTTACATGAAAAATTTCTTTGAAACTCATGGTAAAAAAAAATTCATGTCTTCAGATAATTATAATATTATCGGCTTTTAATAGCACCAAGAGGCCAAAAAGTGCAAGCAGAAGGCCATTTCGAATATAAATTCGATACTTTTTGGAAAGAGTACGGAGTGGTGTACCCAGCTGCTGATTTAGAAGATCGAAAGGCCCTACTTACCTTGCTTTCAGACTGTTTCAATCTTGAAGTGCAAGAAAAACGTAATTCTATCATTATTCTCATAAGACTTTATTTGGATTTTATTAGCATTAGAACCAGAAAATTATGAAACCTATGAAACCAATCCAATAATAAAGCTCACGATGGACTGTGGAGCATTTAAGAGATATTATATTGGTAACGTTCCCTCTAAACAAACATCCTAATAATCTCTGTAGGCGATGGCAATAAGTATCCAGTGACGCTTTCATTGATCGGAGTGCGAGGACATCCTCAAGGAGTCAAAGCGACTATATATAACCCAGAGGAATGCGCTGAGTCTGGAGTGTTATTCCTGTTGCAGCCTGCAGATTGGATAAAACTCGTTGATGAGACTGAGAAGAAACAGCAGAAACGGTTTACGGTTCCGCTTCCCATGAAAACTGATTATAATCTGTGTGAAGTATTGAGCAAAAGTGGATTTGATTTGCTCAACGCGGCTCTTTGCTTTAATAAAATTCGCTCAAAGGTCGAGCTGCTAGGCGCTAAATCGCTCCGTCAGTTACTGCGATTAGACCTGATGGAAAATTATATTAATCCTGTCGAATTAATTAAGCTTCTAAGGAGAAACGTGCTATACCAAGATTTATTTAGCAAATGACCTGTATGAAATTTTAAAATTAACAGTAATCTCTCTCTTTTTTTTCAAACATCTCTCATGTAGTAAATATAATATCTTCTCATTTTTTTATAAAAGATCCTTTGAAGATATGTGAGTAACAAAGGGCTTTTTTGACAGCAGCATTCAATACGTTTCGGGTGAATCAAATCAAAATTCTGCAACAAGAGCTTTCCATATGAATAAGTTATGTCTTTCTCATATCTTATGTGGAAAACCCAAGCCGAAAAAATAACTTCATAGCAAGTATAGTCCAATATAGTTTTAAGCCAAAGTGGCGGTACTATGATAGTGACGAAAATCATCACTCTTTAATGGCGTATATCGATAATGAAATCTAACTATGAAGGGTCTTTGACGAAAAAATAAGACGATTTTCTACTTGAGAGCAAATAATTAGACAAGAACACGAAGCGCATACTTAGAAAGTTAACTAAGCTTATTCGACTAGAAAATTGAGATTTTGGCTCACCATGAGAGGGTCTTCCGTGTTCGTATCGTCGAATAGAAAGTTGGTGTTTGCAGGAATAGCATTCGCTTAAATTGCCATCTTCTTGGTGCTAGTTGGAGCCATCACAAATAATTTCATAAACACATATCCAGCCATAACGCCCAAAATGAAGAGAAGGAAGAGCTTGCAGAATGTCGCTCTCCTTCCAACACAAAAGCACGCGTAAAAATAAGCTCCAATTCTATTTAACAAGCTCCCAGACACTCCATTAGTTTCATGAGGGACCATCTCCTCTGTATGAATCCGTGAACCATTGGTTGAGACACCGTCGCTCATTGTTACGTCGAATGGCTTGATCGAGCTTGATTTCGTCCCTCCATTTTGCCGTTGTTTGGGACTTGCGCTCTCGGTGATGATCTTATTGTAAGAATCTATAAGGTCTTTGAATCGCTGCCTAAGTCCCTCAAGGTAAGTAGTATGCTCTGACCTGCATTCCAAATCCATGGCTCCTATTTCTTTCTCATAGTCTTGTAGGTTTGCCTCTACGTCTTTTATGTATTTTTCACATTTCAATTTGCGTTTGTCTCTCTCCTCGATTCTATCAGTCTCTAGCTTGCTAAGTTCTCTGGCGAAGGAGTCTAATACAAGTGCAATTTCTGGCTCCAAATTCAGTCCGTCACTCATTCTCTTGGTTTATTCCTGCCCAAATGAGTATTTTACTCAGATTGCTTCGAATTAAATAAATTCGATATAAGCTGACTTTACGTATTATCAGACTGATTCCTCAGTCTAATTACATTTGATCTTCATATCGTTTATTCTTTATATCTTGGAAAAAAGTTGAATCGGATCCGACTGTATCCATGAAGTCATTTTTTAAGAATTGAGACAATTTACTCAGCATAAGTATGAAATAATTCATTGTTTCCGCAACCCGACTCTTTATGAGATTTGATGTCTTCAATAACAAAATGATATTCCAGAATGTGCGACTCAGACGAGAGAAAAAAAAATTTCAATGATAGTCTGTATTATCGCTGTCGCTCCAGCGCTATGAACCTGACAATACTGTAGTACCTAAATTCTTACATCAGTATCTATTACCCAAGGAATTAACGTTCTTGATACGATAACATCGGTTGCAAAACAGGTAAAAGGGGTCATTAAATAGTGTCTCTTTTAACGTTTGCAAAAATTCAATGAATAGACTCTAAGTATGATAGTATGGCCCAATGTCCATTCAAAAATAACAGGCTTTACTAATTCAGATAGTTGATGGAAAAAGCAGATAGGTTTCGAAGGGTATCTGCCGCAAATAACATACATACACTAGTAATGTACATAAAGTAAATAGGGAAAAATGCAAAACTAACCTATTGTAGGGTTTCACATTAGTTTGAGAGGTTGTAATTATTTAAAAAACTTCAGTTCGGAAGTTCTGGAGAAAAATTTTCTTATTCCGCTGCTATTATAATCTCTTTCTGTAAAACACCTTGGCGACGTATGGATCAACCGATCGAAGCAGCATGAACCTGTTGATGCGATGGTTTTTAAGTCAGTCTTCGTGAAATCGCGAATTTCTTCATATTGTTGGGAAAGAAAAATTCTGGTTTTGATGGATTCTACAGGTGAAATTAAAGATTGGACTTTAAAACTGATTTCATCATCTGTATCCTCCGAACTGAAATTTTCTTCATCATTATTATTTCGTTTCTGAGGTTTCGCTATCATCGTTGTCGGTTGTTTCTCCATCAAAGCCCCATACTTTTCATTAAACTGCTGATAAATAAGTTCTATTGATGCTGTTTTTATAACGTCCTTTATCAATAATAAGATTATAATTGCGATTGTATGATTACTTTTGCTTGAAACATGATTAGGAAGACAATTAGTTTTTTCAATAAGCCATCTCTCTCCGTTGGTTTAAATGGAGAGAACTTGAGTTTTCGATTCTGACAGCTGACGAAAAGCCGGCCTGGTATCTAGGTAAATTTGAAAGTCTTATCAACTTGTTGGAAATATATCGATTACATTAATGAATACAGCATTTGCACAGTCTTTTTCTCGAAAAGTACTATTAATTGGGATATGATAGGCACGTTGTGCTTGGTTTTCTGAAGAGTCTAGACAAAAATAGCCATCCACAAATTGGTAGATATTATGTTTAGTTAAGACTTCTTCTATTTTCTTAGTTATATGTTAAGTTGATAATTCTCTATTTATCATGCTACCTGTTGATTTAGTCCTGAAACCACCCAAATTCGGTAGAGAGGAGAAATAGCCAAAAAGAAATAAAGCAAATCTTCTCGAGGCTCGTAATCGTATTCATCTCTTTCTACATCACGCTAAGTACTAGTTGAGACCAAGTTGAATGGTGGAGTATTTACTGTAGTTTTTTTCCTCTTGAGTGTGACTAAAAACTCTTCAAGGCTGACAACTAATGCATTTTTCTAACCATGTTAGGATATTCAGTTTGAAATGATTAGAGTGGTTTACTTCCGTGGTTGAAGGCGTGTTGAGATTTTCAACAGAACCAATTGTGAGGTTTCCAACAGAGTCGCTGACTTTGGGAATGGGCTTTGTAATATCAACTCGTGAACCGAAATGGAAGCTATAATTACGATAGTTTTAGGATAAAAGACTCATTCAAGTAGTAAATTACTGAGCTGTCTCGAAAGCTTCTTGATTCGTCACAGAGGAATTTGGAGTTGAAAACATCTTCTTTTCGCAAGTTCCTGAAAATTAAATGATAATTGTTTTCAACAGGACATACGTTTAATTTCGGAATAAGTCCTGATTGAGGTCGATTATCGAAAAACTGATATTAGGGTTTTTGCTCACTGGCTCTACCAAGCTTGTTTTTTTATTAAACAAAAAATCAAATATCAACTAACTCAAGCTGTCTGATGCAACAAGGAATACATGCTCTGGATCGGTTTGCTATTGCTGAAGGGCTGCACATTTAGAGGCTTGTTAAAAAAGACTGGGGTAAAATGTTAAATAAGGAAACTTAAAACGTTTTTAGGACAAATTAGGGTTTTTTAGAGCTGTATCATTGTTAATTTAAATAGATAAAATTCATGACTAAAAAAAAAACACTGCTAATAAAGAGCATTCATATATACTTCAAGAAGGAACCTGCAAGACAGTCAACTAACCAGGAAGAAAGGTTATATTTAAACACGCTGAAAATAAGCCAACTTTCTTTGAAAAAGGAAATGGAAAACTAAAATTAAGTACCTTGATTTAATAAGCAAAATAATTCGGCAAAATTAATTCACGATAAGCTTTTGTTGAATAATTGAAATAATTCAAATATATTGATTTAGGTTCTTTCTAATAAAGTTTTATTTATTGAAATTAAAGTCAGGGCTTTCGACAATCAGATCTTTTGAAGAATGCGCCATTGTTTATGTTTCTTCTCCAGTAGTTATAATTGTATTGGTGATTATTTATCCACAGCTGTTGCCTCAATTTAGCCTTTTTAATTTTTATTTGTTGCATCCACCCTCCTCCTAAATTAGGGTTTTATCTCGAATTAAGCGTGGAAAGGGACGGTTGATTGGTTTGGTGTGAAAGGGGAAATATTGGGGTATACTCAAGAAATGAAAACATATCACATATCACATAATTGATTAAAACTCAGTTGACAAGGATTAGAGTTAAATGGACTTAGGATGCGAAATAATTCAAGAGACTGAAATTGACTTTCAGTTTGCACACATTAACAACTAGATTAGAGTTAAATGAACTTAGGATGCGAAATAATTCAAGAGACTGAAGTCGAATTTCAGTTTGCACACATTAACAACTAAAAAAGAAAGGCATCGATAAAGCTGGGATATTTCGCTTTCTATGATACTCATTCGTCAGAGTCTCTAGATTCAGAGTATGAGAGCTGGCTAGACTGTTTTTATTCTGTTTTATCTCTCCAACTCTTCAGAAAAAATCTTTCTTCCGATTCCATTGTTATTCTGTTCTCTCTGCGTTGATAGAGGTATAATACGATCGAAAATGCTTGAGTTTGTTGTGATTGTACTGTTCCTTCGATACAACTTTGCAAAATCACAAATCTCTTCATACTCATAATGCGAGGAAAACAAAATTTTGTTTTTGATAGATTCGACAGGAGCGATTAGTGATTGAATCTTAACATCGATATGATCATCAGCATCATCAAAGTTTATATTTTCCTCATCTTCTTTATCACCAGCACAATTCTGAAGTTTTATGGCATTCACCGACTTTGTTGCTGTCTTTTTCTCATATTTTTCAATGAATTTCTGATAAAGAGTTTCTATTGATTGGGTTTTGCTGTGGCCCTGGATCAATGAAATTACTAATAAGACTCTCTTAATGATAGACACGGTACCTTTGATCGAAAATGAACCAAAAAAGCCAATAGACTTTTCAGCAAGCCACCATGTGGACCTGAGTTGAAAGGAGAAATTTCGAGTCTTCGGCTTTGAAAACCTACAAACAACAACTCTGGTGTCTACTCGCAAAGTCATCCATTCTGTCCACGATAATATAATAATTACATTAATATATACAGCGTTTGCATAGTCTCGTTCTCGAAAAACATTGTTAACGGTCACATAAACAGCACGTGATTTTGTTTCTCCCAATTCATCAGGCCAAAGGTAACCATCAACAAACTGAAAAATATTGCTTTTCATGAGGATTCCTTCTATTTTCTTTAGCGTTGTTAGTTTAAAACCATTTAATTGTATTGATACTTTCTGACTGAGACTTGAAACTACGCAAATGCGATAAAGAGGCGAGAGTATCAGAAAGAAATAAAATAAATCCCCTTGAGGTTCATAATCACAGTCATCACGGTTTTTCGAATCGGGCTATTATTATTCTTTGAAACAAAGACTGAAACGTAAGAACTTACCTTGGGATTCTTCTGGACTAACAATTCATCGAGACTGATGACTAATGTACCTTTCTGAAGGTTTGGATGAGTTGGGAACTTGTTGGCGATGCTTACTTCTACGCGATTTGGCATTTTTTGATTTCCATTGTCTTCGACAGTGAATATTTCAACAGGGTCACTAGGTTTTGAGCAAGTTTTTAGTGTATTGAGAGGGAAACTAATGTCAAAGTATTAATTAAATTCAGGAGAGTTCGAATCTTGTTACTATGCTGTTTCGGGGCCTTCTTGGGAATTTAAAGTTGAGTCCCGGAGCGAAGTCATTACGCTGAATTAAAATTAATTCACGTGAATTATTGCTAATCAAAGAGCAAGCCTTCTATCGCTGAAATATTTCCTTAACTCACTATATTTCGATAAATTAATAGCCAGAGGTTGATTCAGTTATTATTTTTTTTAAATAGGCATTTAATTACAATTTAATTACTCGCAAAAGCCTGGAGCGGCAAGATGGACTAGATACAAATGATTATGCAACAGTCTCTTCAGATGATTTTAAGGAAATCTTTGCTGGAAAGGGAATGATTCCTGAAATTGAAGGATTGCACCCCATGGAGAGAGAAGTAGAAGTGCAGAGGAGAGAATGGAAAAGCCATAAGAACATTTCGAAGAGAATTCAAATCTGAGTTGAGCTTTAAGAATTGTTGTGTAGATTATTTTTAACTGAGATAATTACCCTAAAAATCAATTTTGCTGGCAGATTCTGTGATTCCATTAAAAAAGTATGAATTTAATAAATCACTACCAATTATTTTAGTATCCAATTCGCAGAATATGGCCCTGATAGGAATTAAATTAACTTAAATAAAATTAGACTATTTTTCAGAACTTCAATGAGTCGGAGCAGCTTAAACGAAGTTTCCTTTCATCAACGGAGCATATTTTTAACTCATTCGCGTTCATATCCCAGTATTACTTTCCTATCTAAACTTGTTACGTAGCGTACAAATTTATGAAGGAAAGTGGCTCTAAAATAAATCTGAACTGTAGATTTCGAATATGAAGCAGTTTTCTTAAAATATCCTAGCTCCCACGTGGAAAAATAAGAAAAAAAAAACGTGAATCTGGAAATTAAGGAAGAATTCTTTATCTGCTAATGAGGGTTCATCAGGAATCATACAAAGCAATGGTTACAACAAGTTTGAAACGTACAAGGGTATTATCATCAATGCTGTCTTGTCGTTTATGCAATCATGCTAGAAAAGTTTGAAACTTTCTTTTCAATAATCCAATCACACAAGTGAATCTCGAGCAGCAATATTACTTCTTTACCTGGCCTCTAATTTTCCAGAACATCATTAAACTGTTTAAAATGAGTATCTTGTCACAGTAACCTATTATTAAGAGGCAAATAATTCTCTCTTTTCTATCAAAGATATGAATTAATATCTATGCATTCCGGTAACCAAACAAAAAAAGGATAAATAATACATTTGCTTTCTTAAGCTAGAATCTGCAAATGTACATATAATGGACCCTGAGTATGCACATATAAATTAGGAATTTCTGGGCTTTCTTTACAAAGAGAATATTTATCATGCAATTGAAAAATAATTTACTGACTTAAAGAAGGAATAAAGCGATGCTTTACTCAAATCACTTCTCAGATCCTTCGGTAAATATCCTTCTTCCAACGCAAGATCCGAAGCTTTTTCGTTCCCTTGGTGTAGTGCAGTTCAACGTTGATAAGAGGGTAACTCGCTCGAAACAGCTTGAATTTGTTGTGAACGGGTTATTTTTCGGAGTCAATTTGACGAAATCACATATTTCTTCATACTGCTGAAAAGAGGAAAACAAAATTCTGCTTTTCATGGATTCCAATGGAGAAGTTAATGATTGGACCTTAAAACTGACATCATCGGCAGCATCTTCAAAATTTATATTCTCATCATCATCATTTTGTCGCTTCTGGAGCTTGGTTATAGCTGTCGAATTCTTTGTTATCATCAGCCCATATTTTTCATTGAACTCCTGATAAAGAGACGCTATTGACGTGGTTTTGCTACAATCCTTTTCATATAAGATAAGCAAGGTTTTTCCTCTCAAATAAAATTACTTGAGCTATTGCTCGGAAATGGATCAGAAAAGCCAGCAGGTTTTTCAATAAACAATCGCTGAGCACTGGCTTAACAAGCGGAATTTTGACCCTTCGATTCTGGAGACTTGGAAGCAGTCGTTCAGGTGTCTATAAAATTGTATTAAATATAACGAATAATTTGAATGATCACATTAATGAACACTGCATTTTGATAATCTTGTTCTCGAAAAACGCTACTAACCCAAACATACAAGGGTTGTGATGAGGCGTCGAGACAAATATAACCGTCCACAAATTGAAAGATATTATTTGTAACTAAGATCTCTTTGATTGTCTTTAATTTAACAAAAGTCAGTTGAAGCTCTTCTGAGATCACATACCTGATTTTTAAGTCTTGACGCCACGCAGATGCGATAGAGCGGTGAGATCGTCATGAAAAAGTAAAATAAATCATTTTGAGGCTCATACTCACACTCATCTGGTAAGGGAATAATAATTTTCGCATTGGGCTATGTATATTTATTGAGATTAGCCTGAAGTTAGGGGATTTACCTGGACAGTCTTCTTTGCAATGACTAAGAATTCTTCAAGACCCATCACTAACGTGCCCTTCTAATGATATCAAATTGTTTTTGAAAATTGCTGACAGTCCCTTACTTCTGAGCTTGGTACGTTTTCCTTGGCATCGGTCGTAAGAGTTTCAACCGAGGATAGATCTTTGAAATCAGGCTTCAAACCATCATTTTGTGAGTTCAGTGGAAAACTAAATTCAGGAGATTTTAAGCGGAGTCAAGGAGGAGAGGAGTTTACTGCGCTGTTTCGAACCCTTCTTGAAAGATGACTGTCGGGTCTGTAGGAGAAATCATGGGAAAAGGAAAAGGTTGGCTTCAAATTTTAATTAATTTTTTACTGAAATTTGAGATATTCAATTTGATAAAAAAGATTTCTTACATTCAAGTTGCTTATTGACTGGAAAATTATATATATTGTATTAAAGAAGCAAAACGCTTCCAAACGTGTCTCTGTCTAGGAAAAGAGAGTGGCGCTTTCTGTCTAGCCATTTTGTTTTGGGCTGTGGAGAAAGCAACGAGTATTTCTTGTTCTAAAAAAAAGAGCAATTACCGCATTTGCGTTCTTTGATTCTATCAGTATTCTCATTTAATCTGAGGTTTTAAATAATTTGTTTTCTGAATTATTTGCTTGGTTGAGAGAAAAATCAAAATGGTCGTTTTTGTTAAGATTCTCAATATGACGAATTATCAGGCTTTAATTCACGCATTTACGATTTTAACAAAAAGGAACTTTTGAGAATAATCGTTTTGAGTCACTAGAGCCTCTGAATGGGTCCTCATTGGTATCACTGACTTTCTTGCTTAGCGCTCTCACTTTAGAACTGACTTTTTGAGTTACTCCATTATAAAATGAGATAATATCGCCGCAACTAGTTGTCTGAAAAGTAAATGAACTTAGGATGCGAAATAATTCAAGAGACTGAAGTCGAATTTCAGTTTGCACACATTAACAACTAAAAAAGAAAGGCATCGATAAAGCTGGGATATTTCGCTTTCTATGATACTCATTCGTCAGAGTCTCTAGATTCAGAGTATGAGAGCTGGCTAGACTGTTTTTATTCTGTTTTATCTCTCCAACTCTTCAGAAAAAATCTTTCTTCCGATTCCATTGTTATTCTGTTCTCTCTGCGTTGATAGAGGTATAATACGATCGAAAATGCTTGAGTTTGTTGTGATTGTACTGTTCCTTCGATACAACTTTGCAAAATCACAAATCTCTTCATACTCATAATGCGAGGAAAACAAAATTTTGTTTTTGATAGATTCGACAGGAGCGATTAGTGATTGAATCTTAACATCGATATGATCATCAGCATCATCAAAGTTTATATTTTCCTCATCTTCTTTATCACCAGCACAATTCTGAAGTTTTATGGCATTCACCGACTTTGTTGCTGTCTTTTTCTCATATTTTTCAATGAATTTCTGATAAAGAGTTTCTATTGATTGGGTTTTGCTGTGGCCCTGGATCAATGAAATTACTAATAAGACTCTCTTAATGATAGACACGGTACCTTTGATCGAAAATGAACCAAAAAAGCCAATAGACTTTTCAGCAAGCCACCATGTGGACCTGAGTTGAAAGGAGAAATTTCGAGTCTTCGGCTTTGAAAACCTACAAACAACAACTCTGGTGTCTACTCGCAAAGTCATCCATTCTGTCCACGATAATATAATAATTACATTAATATATACAGCGTTTGCATAGTCTCGTTCTCGAAAAACATTGTTAACGGTCACATAAACAGCACGTGATTTTGTTTCTCCCAATTCATCAGGCCAAAGGTAACCATCAACAAACTGAAAAATATTGCTTTTCATGAGGATTCCTTCTATTTTCTTTAGCGTTGTTAGTTTAAAACCATTTAATTGTATTGATACTTTCTGACTGAGACTTGAAACTACGCAAATGCGATAAAGAGGCGAGAGTATCAGAAAGAAATAAAATAAATCCCCTTGAGGTTCATAATCACAGTCATCACGGTTTTTCGAATCGGGCTATTATTATTCTTTGAAACAAAGACTGAAACGTAAGAACTTACCTTGGGATTCTTCTGGACTAACAATTCATCGAGACTGATGACTAATGTACCTTTCTGAAGGTTTGGATGAGTTGGGAACTTGTTGGCGATGCTTACTTCTACGCGATTTGGCATTTTTTGATTTCCATTGTCTTCGACAGTGAATATTTCAACAGGGTCACTAGGTTTTGAGCAAGTTTTTAGTGTATTGAGAGGGAAACTAATGTCAAAGTATTAATTAAATTCAGGAGAGTTCGAATCTTGTTACTATGCTGTTTCGGGGCCTTCTTGGGAATTTAAAGTTGAGTCCCGGAGCGAAGTCATTACGCTGAATTAAAATTAATTCACGTGAATTATTGCTAATCAAAGAGCAAGCCTTCTATCGCTGAAATATTTCCTTAACTCACTATATTTCGATAAATTAATAGCCAGAGGTTGATTCAGTTATTATTTTTTTTAAATAGGCATTTAATTACAATTTAATTACTCGCAAAAGCCTGGAGCGGCAAGATGGACTAGATACAAATGATTATGCAACAGTCTCTTCAGATGATTTTAAGGAAATCTTTGCTGGAAAGGGAATGATTCCTGAAATTGAAGGATTGCACCCCATGGAGAGAGAAGTAGAAGTGCAGAGGAGAGAATGGAAAAGCCATAAGAACATTTCGAAGAGAATTCAAATCTGAGTTGAGCTTTAAGAATTGTTGTGTAGATTATTTTTAACTGAGATAATTACCCTAAAAATCAATTTTGCTGGCAGATTCTGTGATTCCATTAAAAAAGTATGAATTTAATAAATCACTACCAATTATTTTAGTATCCAATTCGCAGAATATGGCCCTGATAGGAATTAAATTAACTTAAATAAAATTAGACTATTTTTCAGAACTTCAATGAGTCGGAGCAGCTTAAACGAAGTTTCCTTTCATCAACGGAGCATATTTTTAACTCATTCGCGTTCATATCCCAGTATTACTTTCCTATCTAAACTTGTTACGTAGCGTACAAATTTATGAAGGAAAGTGGCTCTAAAATAAATCTGAACTGTAGATTTCGAATATGAAGCAGTTTTCTTAAAATATCCTAGCTCCCACGTGGAAAAATAAGAAAAAAAAAACGTGAATCTGGAAATTAAGGAAGAATTCTTTATCTGCTAATGAGGGTTCATCAGGAATCATACAAAGCAATGGTTACAACAAGTTTGAAACGTACAAGGGTATTATCATCAATGCTGTCTTGTCGTTTATGCAATCATGCTAGAAAAGTTTGAAACTTTCTTTTCAATAATCCAATCACACAAGTGAATCTCGAGCAGCAATATTACTTCTTTACCTGGCCTCTAATTTTCCAGAACATCATTAAACTGTTTAAAATGAGTATCTTGTCACAGTAACCTATTATTAAGAGGCAAATAATTCTCTCTTTTCTATCAAAGATATGAATTAATATCTATGCATTCCGGTAACCAAACAAAAAAAGGATAAATAATACATTTGCTTTCTTAAGCTAGAATCTGCAAATGTACATATAATGGACCCTGAGTATGCACATATAAATTAGGAATTTCTGGGCTTTCTTTACAAAGAGAATATTTATCATGCAATTGAAAAATAATTTACTGACTTAAAGAAGGAATAAAGCGATGCTTTACTCAAATCACTTCTCAGATCCTTCGGTAAATATCCTTCTTCCAACGCAAGATCCGAAGCTTTTTCGTTCCCTTGGTGTAGTGCAGTTCAACGTTGATAAGAGGGTAACTCGCTCGAAACAGCTTGAATTTGTTGTGAACGGGTTATTTTTCGGAGTCAATTTGACGAAATCACATATTTCTTCATACTGCTGAAAAGAGGAAAACAAAATTCTGCTTTTCATGGATTCCAATGGAGAAGTTAATGATTGGACCTTAAAACTGACATCATCGGCAGCATCTTCAAAATTTATATTCTCATCATCATCATTTTGTCGCTTCTGGAGCTTGGTTATAGCTGTCGAATTCTTTGTTATCATCAGCCCATATTTTTCATTGAACTCCTGATAAAGAGACGCTATTGACGTGGTTTTGCTACAATCCTTTTCATATAAGATAAGCAAGGTTTTTCCTCTCAAATAAAATTACTTGAGCTATTGCTCGGAAATGGATCAGAAAAGCCAGCAGGTTTTTCAATAAACAATCGCTGAGCACTGGCTTAACAAGCGGAATTTTGACCCTTCGATTCTGGAGACTTGGAAGCAGTCGTTCAGGTGTCTATAAAATTGTATTAAATATAACGAATAATTTGAATGATCACATTAATGAACACTGCATTTTGATAATCTTGTTCTCGAAAAACGCTACTAACCCAAACATACAAGGGTTGTGATGAGGCGTCGAGACAAATATAACCGTCCACAAATTGAAAGATATTATTTGTAACTAAGATCTCTTTGATTGTCTTTAATTTAACAAAAGTCAGTTGAAGCTCTTCTGAGATCACATACCTGATTTTTAAGTCTTGACGCCACGCAGATGCGATAGAGCGGTGAGATCGTCATGAAAAAGTAAAATAAATCATTTTGAGGCTCATACTCACACTCATCTGGTAAGGGAATAATAATTTTCGCATTGGGCTATGTATATTTATTGAGATTAGCCTGAAGTTAGGGGATTTACCTGGACAGTCTTCTTTGCAATGACTAAGAATTCTTCAAGACCCATCACTAACGTGCCCTTCTAATGATATCAAATTGTTTTTGAAAATTGCTGACAGTCCCTTACTTCTGAGCTTGGTACGTTTTCCTTGGCATCGGTCGTAAGAGTTTCAACCGAGGATAGATCTTTGAAATCAGGCTTCAAACCATCATTTTGTGAGTTCAGTGGAAAACTAAATTCAGGAGATTTTAAGCGGAGTCAAGGAGGAGAGGAGTTTACTGCGCTGTTTCGAACCCTTCTTGAAAGATGACTGTCGGGTCTGTAGGAGAAATCATGGGAAAAGGAAAAGGTTGGCTTCAAATTTTAATTAATTTTTTACTGAAATTTGAGATATTCAATTTGATAAAAAAGATTTCTTACATTCAAGTTGCTTATTGACTGGAAAATTATATATATTGTATTAAAGAAGCAAAACGCTTCCAAACGTGTCTCTGTCTAGGAAAAGAGAGTGGCGCTTTCTGTCTAGCCATTTTGTTTTGGGCTGTGGAGAAAGCAACGAGTATTTCTTGTTCTAAAAAAAAGAGCAATTACCGCATTTGCGTTCTTTGATTCTATCAGTATTCTCATTTAATCTGAGGTTTTAAATAATTTGTTTTCTGAATTATTTGCTTGGTTGAGAGAAAAATCAAAATGGTCGTTTTTGTTAAGATTCTCAATATGACGAATTATCAGGCTTTAATTCACGCATTTACGATTTTAACAAAAAGGAACTTTTGAGAATAATCGTTTTGAGTCACTAGAGCCTCTGAATGGGTCCTCATTGGTATCACTGACTTTCTTGCTTAGCGCTCTCACTTTAGAACTGACTTTTTGAGTTACTCCATTATAAAATGAGATAATATCGCCGCAACTAGTTGTCTGAAAAGTGCCTTGCTAAGGAAGCTGTTGTACCCGAGAAAATCATTGTGGCAGGGTTACTTTAGCATGAAAATATGGAAAAAGAAGAAGAAAACTAGATAAGGGCTTTTTCAATGAGGTATTATGAAAATTAGAGTTAAGAACGATTATGAAGTATCAATGAGCGTCTTATGCGATATCACTGTGAAACGTACCCTCATAGCTGATGTTTCTTAAGCCGTGTAATTAATCGTGGGATGAAGGGATTGCATATCAAAGTTTCGATTCTCCAGAAAGTTTTGTAAGGACAAACAGTGGCACCTCTACTGTAATTAAATCGATCATAAGAGATCCTTATATACTCGAAAAACGCCTTTGCTCTGCTCTCAAATTGCTATTTGTTCCTCCAAATCGGTCAGTGAAAATTATTGTTTCTCTCAACACGATCATAGATACCTGAGTTTCAATATCCTAAGCGGATTGCGAGCCTCGTTTATTATGGAAAAAATACTGCACTGGGATTGTTTTATTTTTCTTATGTACAAAGTCAGACTCTACTGTAAAAAAAACTTTCGAATAGTTAAATAAATTAAGAAAATATCTGTTTAACAGACTAGTTAAGCAGCAACAAGGGATAGATACCGCTTGCCGCGACGCACTTTCGTTTTGGCAATGACTATCGCCATCTAATTAAACTTCTTTCTTGTGTTTCATGTATATTCAATGCTATTTTCTATGAAGTACGATCTATAACTTTTATTTGAGCTTTGCTTTCACATCTAATTTTTCAGTCGAAGCGCATTTCTGGCATTAAAGGATCCGGAAAGCGAATTTACATATCATACGACTAATTTCATTTAATCGAAAGAGAATGAATCTTAAAACTCTGTCTCGGAATGATCGCCATGCAATTGCGCTGTAGTTTCCAACGAACTCTGTCAAATTTTCCAAATTTACGAGGTAAATCCTCTTCAAAAGCTTTGATTATTGTAAATTCTCAAACTCAAAAATGATTTTCTTCCGTTTAAGTCAGTATTATCATCAGATTCACGCGCTGGAGAGATTATTAATCGCAGCGATGAGGCCAGCTTATGGAATATGTTGCACACTTGACTTACCCATATTTTAGATGAAGTAATGTTCCAATATCGCATTATTCAAATTTTCTTACATTTCTGTATAAAATGGCCCTCGAGATTCAACCACCATAGTCTCTGGCACCTCTCTCAGCCTTTTTCCTCTCCCACACACCAATTCTGCTTTGAGTGTTACTCGGCAATGCCTGAAAAAACAGTTTCTTAATTTAGATATCCAATTATTGAGAGGTACATTGCGCCCGTTATTTTGATTAGGTGGGTTTTCAGCGTTTGAATTTTAATTAAAACTCGTAACTAACAATTTGCCAGCTCAATCGCAGCAAATTTGAAAAAAATAAAACTGTTCATTTCACTGCTATTTATACGTGGAAGTCAATTCAGATAATAATTAAAAGTCAGACCTACAATTCCTTTAAGCAAAACCCTTAAGCTATGAGAGAAATCGTTCACGTTCAAGGTGGTCAATGCGGTAACCAAATCGGTGCCAAGTTCTGGGAAGTCATCTCCGA
>ENA-UOTZ01001053-UOTZ01001053.1-compost-metagenome-genome-assembly--contig:-NODE-1053-length-20843-cov-7.008379_pt1 | contig 20843 bp, 12 predicted proteins | sample MGYA00238144_ERZ746983 | MGnify/ENA primary metagenome ERZ746983 (study PRJEB28759, sample SAMN06268863) | compost metagenome | isolation source: single cell | place: USA: California, Emeryville, Joint... | reverse complement strand
TATTTTTTGATGGATTGGTTTAAATGCGTGGAACTATTGCTTCAAAGAACTATCACTACTTTTTCATTGCATATGGCGTTTTAAAACGAAATCAAATCCAAAATATTCAGATTTGTTTTTATAGTTGTCGCGATTTATCTCTTTTAGCGACTAAGGTATGCACATTAGGGAGATAAGAGATAATATAGAGGCTTCCTTTAGGAATATTGACTGAATAGAGATGAAATTTGATATTTTATAAAAAATCCTCTTTGGCAAGTTTCTTGTTTGCATACGAACTTTATTGAAAGTTGAGTGACACCAAGTGTCTGCTCAAAGACTCCTCAACAAAATCCATAGGAATCATTCCACAAAGCTTATTAGTAAATGTAGGAACAAGCTTGTTCATTTCTTGTGAAACAGCAGCAGGAGTGCCAGCGGTTCCTGAGCCCGAGAAGTGGTTAACATACAAAGAACTGTCATTTGCTGAGCGATTTATTGCTTTTTGATAAAAGTCCTGGATTGACTTTCGCTTTGACTCTAATGTATCTACTACCCAATCATCCTGTAATTGGATATTTTTCCAATTCGTTCCGATGGATTTTCCACCCTCGAAATTTTTCAACACATAGATCCTCCCTCTTGCTTCTTTGAGAAGTGGAAAATCATTGCCTTCATAGAAAAGAGTCGGGTCCCAATAGCGAGTGAAGAAGGTCTCTGAGAAATTCCTTATACAATTTGCGGGTTCAAACTCAGGCTTGACCCTCATAATCAACACTTCCGATGGATTTCGCTTCAAAAAATCTTTGGATACTTGCAAGACTTCATCAAATGTGAGGTGCTGGAATTCTTGCATATGATGAATATCGAACCTGTCTTCGATATGTCTGCATCTGATGTCTAGATATCTTACTCCTATTTCAAGTTGCTGGGCAAGAGTCAGCTTTTGGCATGTCCAATTTGCTCCACCGAATCTGGCGCCACTGTCATGTGTTCCTGGAATGCTTATTCTTGACAGAGATGTGGAAGGGTCAAGCCGAGACATCCAGTTGTTTAATTGGTAGATTGAATTAGAATTCGTTGGCCAGACGAGATATGCGAAAAATATGATGAAAAGTGTTAGAAAGGAATAGATTCGAATTCTGCGGCGTTGTTGGAGTTTAGGGTCTTCTGCCTCAGAAGCTTCTAGAGGAGGTTTTTTCAAGATTCCAGCGTCTGGGAACTCTATGTCAGGAGGAGCTCCAAATTCTTCATATCCTTTTCCCATTGATTTAGATAGAGAGTTATTTTATCCTTAATTTATTAAATTATTCATGACGGGTGAGCAATGCTCCTGAAAATTTATTTACAAAATAGAATAAATGAATTAGTATCCACGTAAAAATCAAAATTAATTTTTGCTTTCTGGACTCTAAAGCTTTGAATTAACATTCAAATCACCTACTTTTTGGTTTCAGAAACGAAATTGCATGCCTGTAGAATATTACCAAAGAGATTCATACTTATCTTGTATCAAATAGGAAAAGATATCAGAAATAATGTTTGTAAATTCTACTTCTGTATTCAAAATATTACCTGAAGATCTTTCTTTTGTAACAACATTTAGGGAGATCCTGTTGCTTCTTAAAATCTGTTTGGTGAAACTCAATGCAAACACTCCACATCACTTATTAATTTTCCTTTTCCTAAAACTGCTGGTATATTTTAAATTTGATTCTTGAAAGAGAGTAGTATAACTTTCTGATAACTGTTATTGGTATATCTGATAAAACTTAAAATGCGTATTATATTATTAGATTAGTTAAACTTACATCATTACTTGTAAAATGTCTATATTACATCAAGAGTCAGTTTACCATCGCAATACAACGCATACCTTTACCATCTGTGTTTTTATAGGGAATGTTCTTATATTATTTCTTTGGAGACCATAAATGTTAGAAATCAATTGTGAGTATCGACATAATTCTCAAAATACAAAAGAAAAATTATAAAATTGCAAAAAAAGGTGCTTTAGTAAGACCTTTGAAGGCTGTATTATTTAAAAATTAGTATTCAATAGTAGTTCTTCTTTAATCTTTTCGTGTGCTTTTGATAGTATCTTCCAATTAATTCATTATAACTAAATCAGAGTAAAAATTGTCATAGACTGCTAACTTATATTCTGCAATTGAAGTCAAATAAACTTGAATAGTTCGTCTTACTAATAAAAATAATAAAAAAGCACATCAATGAATGGTTTCATAGTGGAGGTCTTTTCAAATTCGAGCTTCTATTCCTGCTTTACAAAACTGTATACTTTTTGTTAAGACCATCGGAGCAAGATTGTTGAAAAATTATCCTGAAGTAGTTGAATCCCATTTCAATAGTTCTGAATTACATCCAATCCTTAAAGATAATCTTTCAATATCACTATTATGCTTGAACTCAGCTCCAAACAACCTGCGACCCTACCAAGAAATCTAGAATCTATTTGTTTGAGATGGAATTCCTTTGAATTTGCCTTGTAAAAATTCAGCCGCCTGATTAATGTCTACACATTTTGATTCCATAGCAATTCAGATAGCCTTTCTCTATTCCTGCCATCTTCCCTGCATACCATATAGGTATTATCCAACCGTCCAATCACAGCTCAACTCGAATTCCACAGCAATTGAATCTGCTTTTATACTTTAGAATGCGAAATATCTCAGCAGTGATCAAAGAAATCTCTCTCTCTCAGCGGTGACGATCATACTCTATCAAATACTTTTCAGCTAAACCTCTATTATATTTTCCTCAGTAGAGGATCAAATCTGATTCGTATTTTCAGAGCGTTATGTGTTTTTAATTTGATACAGTGTAAATCACCAGCTCAGCACTGAGGTTTTTCAGCACAATACTTTTTAATTGATAAGCAAACAACAAATTCTTTACTACCATACCTATGCAAAGCGAATATTCCACTGACCTCAGAGTACCGCTATCCTTTCATTCCACATCATCTCATACGATTGAAACCACCCATAGGTCAAGATTCCTGAAATGGTCGACAAACGATCGGAAGTTTACTATAAAATCGAAGCTTCATACGAAAAAAGGAAAAAGTGGACAATTGAACGTTCTTTCAAGCAGTTCTGTGATCTCCACAATAAAATTCACAAGAAAATACCCAACATGCCCATTCTTCCAGAAAAAAGCTTTTTCTCACTAACCTACAAAGATCTCCAAAAACGCCGTATGGAATTAGAAAAATACTTGAATGTGAGCACGAGTCCATAAACTGCCTTTAATATCTTGTATAGGCTCTCTGTTTCAAGAAAGACGTACTTGTCGATCCTACTTTCAGAGATTTTCTTGAAGTAAACGCAAATCTGTTTCACGTCCTTTAACAACTCGAATTAGTTTGATAAATACAGCAAAGAAGAAGATCTTGCTCGATATCTGACGGAAATCGAGAACGCAGGCATGGAAGTGTCTCAAATTATCTATCTTCCTTATAGCGGCGCGTTGATGTTGGGAATGGGTGAAACTGGACTTACGGCTAAATTAGATAATATCGTGAGCATGCTGAAAGTACCCGTAAAGTCGAACTTGCCAGCACAAGGAGCCGTGGCCTGTTACTTGGAAGAGCATATCGGAAGCCTCCAGTTTTCAAAGTTATGGAATCATGCTGTGGATTCGAATGTACAATATTTCATTTTATGTTCCAATATTCAAGGGATTTCTGATAAATAAAGGTCTTATGCATGTATTGGGAGGAGGACTTGACCCTTCTGGCTGTCGGACTAGAGAGCGGGAATATTAGTGTTGTGACAGTGAATTCAGAGCGACAATACAAGCAATTTGATGAGTATTGCATCGTGAAACAACATGCTTCAGCCGTCACAGGCGTAGCGTTGATAAAATCCACAGCAATGCTGGTTTCCATCTCATTGGATAAAAATATGATCATAACGAGACTTACTGAGAGTGAAACGGAGGATCGAAGTCACCGTAAGACTTTTTGATTGTTATATCTGCTAATTTAAATTTAGAAAAATTGCATTCGCATCCACTGGTGAAAATGGCGTACGATCCGCAAACGGAGAGATTGTTTGTTGCTGATAACATTGGCACTCTATTTATCTATGCGGCACAAGTAAAGAAATGGTCTCTTGGGTTTTTATGAATCCTTTTTGGAATCTAGGCACCCTTGGTTTGTCTCGGAGTGATAGATTTTCCTCGACAAAACCACGTGACTTCGTTTTTCTGGGAGCCAAACCCTGGGTATCTCTTCGCTGGATCCAAGCAAGGAGTTATTGCGATTTATGAGATTGAAAAACCTGGAAATGTATATTTAAGCATCTCTTTGATGAATAATAATCTCTTTGCCAATTTCCAGGAAAACTCCACTCAAATTGTCGGATCAATTCAAACTATCAAGAATATTTCAGACATGTGCTTTATCTCAAGTTCAAGACAGCTCCTCGTATCAAACGACAGCGGAAACGTTCTTTTTGTGAATTCTCAAAATGCCGCTTCATTTTGTAAATACAATTCCTTATAATCATCTGAATAATCTTGACAACTCAATAGACACATTAGATGCGCATGTTAAAAACATTACAGCCATTAACTACATCCCTGATCTCAGAGTTCTCATAACCGCCTCTAAGGACAAAAGCGTTAAGGTATGCAAAATTTCGCTGCCCTCTCTTACCTATATTTGAAAATAGTTCTGGCGATATCCATACGACCCTGAGAAGGACGTAGGCTCGATATTATATCATTCCACCCAAAAAGATACTCATAAACCCAAAGGGATGTATGCTACTGAAGTTGACTCCAATGTCTCAGGAATTAAAAAAACTCTGAATGAAAGTGGCAGCTACTTGAAAAATTATTACACGCAAACTAAGAAAGCCGTTGAGGAATATATCAAGCCAAGCAATAACAATTCCAACTCAACTTATGATTATTCCAAGCGTTACGATGTCTTCAGAAACGATGAGGAAGAAGAGACGAAATTGCCGACAAGGACATTTAAGAACAATAAAAACCTCTCGATTCACGATGATTCGAAGATTACCCAGAGAGATGATGAAGATGAATATAGCCATCACGAACTCGGTGCATCAAGAAGACATGCAGCGAAACCAGAGCCAGTCAAGGAAGTCAAGCGGAATGAAGAGGAAGACAGCGAAGAAGATATTGGTCTGCCTAAGAACCCTTTTGCGAACAACTCTTTGCCGATTCCGTTTACAGCCAGGATAGATCCGGAAGATAAAAGCGATCTTCGAGGGTGGGAAGCAGGGCAGCAAGATGAAGACGAAGAGATTGATTCAGAAAAGCTTAAGAAAGCTAAAAGACCATTGGTATCCCATTTCAGAGACTTCCCTACTGAGCCCAGGAATAAAGATTATCTGGCATATTTGGAAAAGGCTAGTCGGGATAAATACGACGGCGAAGATGATGAGGAGGAGGAAGACAGCGGTTTGGGTAGTTGGGAAAATACGGAGAACAGAAGAGCGAAGGTTAGCAATGATGTTATTGGGGTGAAAAAAGGGAACAATGAGGTTAAAATTCAATTTGCAGGAAATTTTACAACGCCTGAATTCCCACGCGCCAAAGTGCCTGAGAAAAAACCAGCTCAAATACATCGAGATTTTGAAGAAGATGAGCTTTCTGGCTGGGCTTGCTAGTAGAGTAGTGCGTTCATGGAATTTTTCAAATGTCTTACCAATTAATTAGGCACACTACTCTATGTAGATCTTTTTTAAAGTTTTGGTTTTGAGCTTTTAAATTAGTAGTTATATACCCATAGGTAGAGTGGCTGAATTCTCACAATATTTGTTAATGCTTGGATTCATTGAAGTATTAATCCCACTTCCCAAAAAATGAGGTTTACTGCTTTAGTGTATTACAAAGCTATCTTATTCAATAGTTTGGATGAAAATGTTTGAGTCGGATTATGGAAAATTAGCTAATTATCAAGGTCAAACATCCCATAGATCACTAACTAGTTCATTTCATATATGACTCGATCAGATGATCTTTAATCACGATTAATTTTAATCCAGCATTCAAGAAGGAACGAGAAATTCAGCACATGTGGTTAATTCAAGGGGTTTTTTTTTTGGGTTTTTAGCGTCCAATTCTGGTTCTAAATAATAATGAACTGCTTTAAGAGCTTGGAATCACTGTAATTTGCTTAGGGTCTTCTATGAGAGATAATCATATAATTTTGATCACAAAGTTGTTAAAGACTATTATCAGAATTCATCTGTGTTTGATCTATGGTTGTCTAGACGAAACAGCTAGTTTGGCACACCATCTCTATCAAGCAACATGAGTTACGAATTTGAGAATGTGGATTTGAAATTCACTAGCGGAATTGGCTTGATAGAGTTTCTCTTTGGACTTCACGTTCAGCAGCAGCACCCTATCGTCTGCGGCACTTGTGAGCATCTCTCCGCTTTGATTCCATCTCACACAATTGACAAAATCTATAAATTACGAATGAAGTTTTATTTTATCGAGTGATCCATAAATTATTACCATTAGTAACTTCAGAAAAGATCATAACGATTCCTTTCTGTCTGCTGTCAAAAATTTTCACATTACGATCAAATCCACAAGAAGCGAGCAAGTTTCCATCAGTTGGGCAGCAATCAATCCAATCAGTTCTGGAAAATCGTTTTACTGAATTTACTCTCAGCTTAATAGCACCTATCAACTTGTCATTTAACACTCCAAACTCAATTTTAGGAAACAAAACATGGTAAATAGTTTTGCAGCCTCGATGTGGACCGCAAATGGTGGAAATGAAGAGAAAATTCGAAAGAAGCATAAACTGTAATGAAGCAGACTATATAAATTTTACGTGTATCTAACTGAATTGACTCTCTCAAAACTTGTATCTGCTTTTCTGTATCGACAATATTGAGTAAATTCAAATTATATTTGACGAATAATAAGGGTTCGCCCGTGTTTGTGCTCCATCTGCAGCAACTCATATTATCTGAGGCCAATAGTTAAGATTAGACCATGCGACCAATTAGCAGAAAGAAAAGAGTAAAATGGAGTTATCTGTATTCCTTTAAGAAGAGAGTTACCCGTTTTAGTACCCAAGCTTAAATTAGCTCGGTAACTGTTACTGCCACATCTAACACTGAGCATGCCCTTCGCTGTCAATGCATGCAACAGATTCTCCACTGGGATCGAGATCCAGACCCAGAATAATCCTCACTTAACGACGAAACATTAATTCACGATAACAGCAATTTTCGTTTCACCATCAGAATTCAGCTTTGATTTCCTTAGTAACTTCATACATACTGCAGCTGCTATTTTTATAAGAGGTGTAATCGAGATCAAAGAGTTGGTAGGCGTATTCTCCTTTAATAGGGAGCGCACTCAGAATGCGCCTTCTTGGATTGAAAGCCATATCTCTACAAGTTGTGACTAGTAAATTTATTAGACGGTCTTCAAATATAGGAATCCAATATTTATTGAGCAATTATGTGAAAATAAGAGAATGGATTCGGCAGATTACCTCGATTTGCCTCAAAATTAAAGATTTTCCTTGGCTTTCCTCTTAGAGAAAAGTCAAATAATTCAATTAGTGTTCTTTTCGAGGCCCATTTCGGATTTGTGGCTAGATTTGGATCACAATAATATGAAGAATAAAGCGAGAGCAATAGTTTTGTGTTTGAAATTCCTGTAATATATTGTCGAATCAATACTTGAAAAATCGTATAAATGAATGAGCTTTGCACAAAAAACCTACCATAACCTGGGATTTCTACTCCTTCAAATTCTGCATATGTTGAATCTCTCTTAGATATGCTCTCATCATCAATACTGATAACATTAATTATGTTGTTGTTGCTTGTGTACCAAGCGAGTAGGTCCGAAGTTGATGTCCCTGAACGAATTTTATTATTTAAGTAGTAAGAGATTGGAAAATAGAGAGGTGTCGCCGAGTAAAAGTTAATTACCATTCATAATGTCTATCTTCTTAGACTCTTTCGCATTTGAATTTGGTGATTTTCGGTAATTTTCCACCATATTGTTGAGTAGTGCGAGTTATCTGAGAAGAATAAATAAATTTAAAATGAATAAAGTACGTCATGGCATTAATAAAAAATTTCCCCTTTTGAGAGTAAGAGGCATCAAGTTGGTGTTATACCAATTATTCAGAGAGACTTACTCCCAAAATTCGTCATTACCTAATAGCAAAGTAGTGAATAGCTAAATTAACTGAACTCATTTGCTGATTATAAGCCTCACATCGAATGAGAACAAGTCTAAGGTTTAATTTGCTTGCTTTCTACCAAAATCTATAAAACCACAAAACTTTTTCCAAATTCGTTTTAAATTCCACCTTTGCTCTATGAATCTTTGAAGAGGGAGCTCTGTTAATCATTTTCATTTTGCTTGGAAGAATAATTCAAATTGGAGTTCAAAGTTAACAGCGTAATAATGCAAATTATAATCCCACACAAATACTTCTAGCAAAATCTGGAAACTTAATAATCTCCATAATGCCAAAAATAGCAAACTTTAAGAAATATAGATTATTTTTGAGTTTCTTTGGAGATCCATTTTACTCGTTCCTTTTGAGTCATCCATTCTTTGTGTCTTGGTATTTATTTCGAACGATGTGGGCATCCTAAATCTGACATTCTCCTCAGGTAGTGAGCTTTCTAATGGCATCGATTTCTCGGCTGCTTGTCTCTCTGCTGGCAATTTTCCTTCCTCTACTTCAGAGTCTTGCGACTTTTTGTGGTAAGTGTTACGAGAATAAAGAGCTCTACGTCTTAAGTTAACCATCAGTATGAGATAAACCACCAACCCAAGCAGCAGTGGCACTGCTATAACTATCAGGAGGTATTGTCCTGACCAATAAGTGCTTTTCTCCGAAATCAATCTTAAGAAATAATCATTATCGAAAGCGCTTTGAAGGGAGCTCGGTTCTAAGATATTCTGTGAATGATAGTTAGAGGGAAAGAGTTCTCCCAAGAGTCGTCTTTTATCGCGATCTTTATTTTTGCATTCTACAATTTGTAAACTCGTTGAAGAATCATTGATTTTGCAAAATCTTGGTTTGATGGTTATATTTGCCCCTCCATGACAGACTGCTCCATTAGGACACTCAGAGCATTGAGTATCATTTGGATTGAGTGAATATGTTCCAGGTTTGCAGCGTGTACACTCTAGAGTAGCAGTATTATTTATTTCACCAGGTAAACATCCTCTCGGTCTTATGAGAAGATTGGTAGATGCGAAGGAAGCAAATGACTCAAGGGGTGGATTAATAACGTTTGAAATGGTAAAATCCGTCAAATTGATTTGCTCTGAAAGACTGTAGATGATAGGACCGGCTATTTGTGCAGATACATTGTCAAAAATATTACTGTGAACTGAAAGGGTCGGTTTAGTGATGTAAAATGCTCCTCCTCGTTGTTGGGCAAATACATTTTCAAGAATATTAGAATCAAAAGAGAGATTCAGGGTACTGTTTGAAGTACTTTCATAAATAATTCCTCCATTTCGTGCTGCGATGTTGGCGAACCTGCTTTCAGAGATACTGACTGTCCCCATTTGATTTTGCGGAGAAATGTAGTGGGGAGGTGAATAGAAATGAGCAACACCTCCATCACCATGACATTCAACATCAGAGAGACTCATATTTGTTAATGTAATGTTAAATGATTCAGTTCTTCCCTTTGCATATATGACCCCTCCGCTGAGAGTTCCAGATATAGTTGTTATCAAATCATTCTTTGAAATCAAGGTAAAATAGGTGGCTGGAGTCAGATTCGATGAACCGCCTACAGGAAGGAGATATTGTGCAAATATCAGACCGCCATCACCACTGCAGCTGATGCCATTAAAACGGTTATCTTGAGAGACAAGATAGGTCCCTCTAAACTCACTTGTCCAATAAAGTAAGGCACCCGAAGAGGAGGAGATGCTTTCAAAAGAGTTTCCGATTATTCTGAATGCTGAGTTTCTTCTGCTATTGTAATCGCCTCTCATGCTCTTTGCCCTACTTGAGAGTAACTTAATCGAAGGGTTAAGAATGGCTCCCGCTCCTCTTGCTTTGATTAAATAAAATCGGCAGTTCATTATATTGGCCACTGAATCGAACATTGGCTCGACCGTGCTAACAATCAAGCCCGTCTCTCCTGTTAGGTTTGTAAATGTACAACTCTTAAAGCTGATTGCAACATCTGTTTTATCAGAGCTTCTTCCAAGCCTGTGGATTTTAGACCTAACCACCCCGTTTGAAGAACCCAGCCACTTCACATTAGAAATGGAAGTGTTTTGAAGAATAACACTCAGATTATCCAGAGCAGCAGGTGAAGAACCATAGTCACTCTCAGTATCAATCACAATGACACCTTCATGTAGTTCCATGTTCTTCAAACTGCTATCGTTGATTGTTAAGCGCCATTCTCCAAGATTCTTATTCGCATTAATCGTGAGCAAGCCTCTTTGCCCCAGTGAAATGGTATTTATCTCAAGATTGGTGAATGTAGCATTAAAATTATCTCCTGCAAAGAGTCCAAATTGTGGTGTTGAACCATCTGATCCTGCGGAGTATGAGATTTGTGTTCCTAGTAATGTGACGGGCTTTTGTCCACTAATTGCTATAAAGTCCCCTTTTGCAATTCCTTTGATGTCTATAGTCAGGTTCGATATTGTAACAAACACATGAGACCCTGAACTCTCAACACCAACTATTTTCAAGTCCCGATAATTGATAATGTCGTTTTGGTGTAGTCTAAAGCGAGAGTTGGTAATACTGATATTTGATTTAGTGGTATTCCAAATTGTTATAAGGCTCCCAGATCCCGTGAGGAAATTATTTGAAATATCACATGAATCGATGCTCAATGCAATAGCGCTATCTTTTACATAGAGCACACTGCTATACGCTGCAGTGTTCTCTCGGATTGTTGTGTTCCGAATTTCTATCTTCAATACGAGGTCCCGAGGCTCTGGATTTGTGAACTTGAACACACCTACACCGTCTGAATCGAAACCTCGGATACTCGTGAACGCGCAATTTTTAACCTTAATTGTCTCAACAAGAGCGTGGATCGCCCCATCAGTACCTCCGAATGAAAGATTATGTAGATTGCAGTTTGAAAGCTCTATTATTGGGGATGATAGTGTCATAGTATATCCTTTTGGTGCAGTTGTGATGCCTTCAAATGAATTGTTTATCAGCAGTGTTTTGGCTTTAAACGAAACCATATAAAGCAGCGAACTTTGGTATAAGCCTTGGGTGTACCCTTGGGTGTCTAACACCGTGCAGTTGGAGATATAGTTATTCTGAAAAACGAAATAAGGCCTTCGTATTCTTTTGAAATACAAATTACTCTCTTTTACGGAAATGAATTTTAACGAGGAAATGAGATCCAAGGGGTACATGATTGGTTTTGGCGAATTTGTTTGGAGGATGTTTTCAAAGGTTGACCCTTGAATCGTAACATTTCTGCCGATTGCTACACAAGAGACATCAATGAAAGTTAGTTCCATTTCCAAGTTTAATGCAGTGAGATTTCTCATATTTATTTGATTGCATGCGTTGGCTGTGATTGAACACATCGCTAGCTGCTGAGTTTGCGAGATGTGATTGGAATCAAGAAGAAGATTTCTCAAAGACGCAGAGATAAACATGAACGCATAACCAGCCAAGCTCATCGAGGAGAAGCTGTTCTGAGCGAAGATCCCACGTTTAATGTAAAAGCAGTAGAACAGATTGATCCCTCGATTGGCAGAGATGCTCGTGAAACTGTTATTGATAACACCGAGAGTTCCATTTGAGATCTCAAAGTTATAGAGCTCGATCAAGTTGGAGGAGTCAATGACACTGATATTGGTGATGTTGTTTTCGTTCACCCAAATAAAGAAAATCGAGTTGCTTGGGTCATATGCTGAAATTGTCTTTCTGGAATTATTATAGATTCTTCCCAGCTCAGGATAGTGTTGGAAGATAGCATTTTCGCCGTTGGGATATGGCAAAATAGTTCCTGAGTTATTGAGATATTGACGAGACGTGCCATCATAGATATATGATTCAGATGAGAGGAAAATAAGATAATTTCCCAATTGGATCAGTACTGAGTTGTTCGCGGTTATATTGGCGAATTTATTGCGCTGAACAATTGCCATTGGGTTCGTGCTGGCCAAAAGATACGAATGCGCTGAGATTTGAATTGAATCGAAGCTACAGTTATAAACGATGAACGGTCTTGTTTCTGCGTAAACCCCTGTTTCACCCACTAACGACTTGTCTAGGTTTGTTAGCCTTGCGGTGGTAAGATTCACTGAGGCAAAAGTGGAATAATCTTCTATCGTTATGTCTTTCACGATCGCGTTGCTCATCAGCATTGTACTCAAGATAGTATCGCTGAAGTAGAAATGTGATGCCTTCTGAAATCTGCTGTTTTCGACAGCAACGTTTGATATGTAGGTACTGAAACCTTCAGCATGGATAATCGAACCATGGATCAAGGAACTCCCAGACAAATTCAAATTAGTGACTTCTAAATGAGCGTTTTCGATGGCAGGGATGAATTTTGGATCTAAGATACTCACCCGAACCATCTCAGCATATCTAAAAGTGGTGTTAGTCACGTCGATGTCTCTCACCGTAACACTCATCCTCTCGTAATCTATGGTTCCACTTCCTGCGCCCTGAGTTTGCAAGCTGAAGATATGACTGTTCCAATCCAAGTAAGAATCAGCTAGATGAAAGTTTTCAATGATAACATTCCCAAGGTAGTTAAAATCTCGGAATTGGCCATGAATTAGCGTTTGATATTGCGCTAAAGTGCAGTTGGTTATCTTCCATCCAGCGAAGGTAATAGAATACTTTTGGAAAGGGTCATGCGTGGGAGTGCTATCATTGAAATTTACGATTTGGGAGTAATTTTCTCCTTTTGTGGGTAGAGACTGTAAGTTTGAAATGTGGAAATCTGTGAGGCTTGCATTAGCAACGGATGACACAACAAACACTGACTGAGAGTTGAGACCGAGAGTCACATTAGTCAAAACGACTTCTTCAACAAGCAGTGTCGATGCAGCGCTGACTGAAACAAGAGCTGGACTGCTTTTTCCATCGCCATTGAAGATGCAATTTCTGATGTTCATACCTGAAAACGAGATTTGATCAAGATTCGAAGTTCTCAAAGCAGAAGGCATGAAGTGAGCAGCTGGTTCACAAATCACTTGAAAATTACGTGCGGTGAGATTAGTATGGACCATATCACTGCCCGTAATCAAAAAAGCTGATTTACCGCTGTCTATAGCCATTTCCAAAGCAACCAGCGTAATATTTTCAAAAGTCACTTCTCTTGCTTGAGTTATCGTGACTTGCTTTATCGCGTCGTAGAAATATACTCCATTTGTCATTGATAACGATGTTACGTTATCAATTTCAAATGAACGATTGTTTTCCTTAGGCAATGAGTGAGAAGGTTCTGAATTATTTAAACAGAAGTTCGAGAAAGCAACTGTCTCGATATTTTTCATGGTATTCATGCAATTATCTCCAGTGTATTTGATATTCAGCCCAGTAATGATAAGAGATCTCAAACTGTCGATAGCAATGCAAGAGTCATTTGCTAGCACAAGAGTCGGGAGTTGGCGACACTGGTCCGTACTATTAATCGATGTAGGAGCCTTTTCGAATTGTATTGCTAAGTGACTGTTGTTGCCGTTGATATTTTGTGAGAGTCGAGGGAAATATTGATTTTTCCCAAGACAACTGGCTTTAAGAGTTATTATATTCTCATCTTCTATTAAGGTGGAGCCGTTTAGCAGTGCAGAAATTGCTTGATCTAAGCTTGGGTAAGAGTTACCACTTTTCTCGGTTAAATCTGCATCCACAACGATATCCATCGAGACAGCAAACCTCGAAGACACGGAAAGCAAGAGAATGCATATTAATAACGAATAGTTCATCAAATTGGTTTTGTCTTTCTTCTTGTCGTAAAAACTTGTCACACTAAAATCTTTTTAACCTAAAGAAGCAGCAGATTACTTATTTAAACCCCTTAAACTACTGTAAACTCAGTAATTTTGTCCTTCTTTTCTTCAGCGGATTCTTGACTTATAGATTCAGCAAATTTCAAGGAAACAAGAACAGTAAATTTCAAATCTAAATTCTGATCATAACTGATTTTCTCTCTCAAAAATATGTTAAAGTCAAGAAATAAAAAAAACGGTCCAATTGGCTTGCTTATTTTTAACTTGACGACTAATCGCCTTCAAGGAATTCTGATAAAAACTCCAATAATGAAATAAAAACGCATTTCTGAGGGATTACTAAGTTTGAATTCTTAGCTTATAATAAATATTATAGCTATTTATGAAATACAAAAGTGCTTTTTCACCTGATTACTGATTTTATTAACTTCGAAGGCTAACTCTCTCAATCCGCTCACTTAGTTCTGATGAGCCAATCATAGATCGGGTAGATTTCAAAAATTTCTCATTCTTATTTGTCAGTATATATACTAATATATTGTCCATTTTCTCTTCTTTGCGTAATTGAAGCAAAGCTTCCATTAGCATACTGTCTATGTTGTTCTTTTGGACTCAACTCAATAATAATATGCATTAATAGGCAGAGCTAATCAGGAATTATTATTATAAAACATAATCTATCACTTGAGCTCCTTCAAGAAGATATTCTTAAAAAGCACACATATTCCCAAATATTAGCTCTCTTTTTTGTTTTACACTTCTCGAAGACTTTCATTTTAACAGTAACGCGAACGATTCTTCAAAAATCTGGCTAGCCTTGAAACAGCAGCTCAAATTCGTTCTATGAATCAGTAATCCACTATTACAAAATTAATTAGACAGAACATTTCATTCACTCGTCTATCGACCGAATAGGAGAACTTATGACTGGCAATTAACATTACTTTCGATCTAAGAACCATAATGCGAGAAATGTTTAAAATTCTCTCCAGATAAATGAATTTTTGATTCGATTTCATTAGAATGAAATATGCTTTCAAGACCCACCTCAAATTATCTAAAATAAAAGGAAAACAGTTTGGAAAAGAAAGCAATTGCAGTTTCAAAAATTGTTTTTACCTACCAAAGTAATTATATTACGTTTCAAAAAGTCTCAGCTTACTTGCTTGAATTGGAAAAGGGCAGGGTTCCAGCGTTTCTGGACATTTTTCCATAATAGTTCAAATCATTTTGACATCTTCGGCAATTTCATTGTATTCAGAAGTTAAAGCTCAAAAGAGCCAGCCAGCTCCTTTATTAATCCATTTGTAAGACTGCCTCATCGGAAAAGCATTTTTTCCAAAATTTATCCCACATTGATAACTTATCTGACATTAGATTTTGACTCGTTAATGGAAAAATAAAACGTTATTCCCACATTTCTGCGTGAAGTAGAGCCAAAAATGCAGCAAGGGATGACCCTTTTTATCTAAACTTCCAAGTTGAAGACAAATCGAATTTAGCATGATACGACTGCTGTGACTTGTTTTCTCGTTGAAAGTCAGAGGAAGAGCTTATCTCAGCTTTAATTCACTGGATTTTTAGTTTGTTAGTGAGTTTCGTTTTTTCTTTTAATATCGATTGTGCTTTATTCCTGCTCAGATTCGCTCATTTCTTCGTATCATTAGTGTATCTACTTTACTGTTATGCTAATTTTGAGTTCTATTCAAGAATCGCAAATATTTAATTGATTGAAATAAAAAATTGAGTCTCGACGCTACAAAGCAAAAAGAGAATGGAAGAAGATTTCCCCTTTTCAAATCCAGATTTTGATTCGGTGTTTAACCATACGATAAAAGTGAACAACAGTAAATAACATTGCTTCCCATCACCTAAATTTATTCATTTGCTACTGTTGCTGCAACTCTTTTCTAATGTTGCAAATTTTCATATGTTTTTAGGACACAAACCATCCCAGCTGCTGGCATGGTGTTCACAAAAGAGCAATAAGATCGTCATTACTGACCTTGAGGCACAGCAACAATACGCCTACTTTGAAGGAGTTCAATTGCACGCAGCAAACAGTATTTGGCTAGTGTTTAACTCAGTTTTCATATTTTTCATTTTTCATATACATAGGCCGCTATGCCAGTCGGACCCATGTGAAGCAAATCCCGAATTCAAACCTTCTCGTATCGCTTCATCATTCCTGGGACATTTCTGCAAATATGGAGATATGCGACATTGCACAGAACGGATGCGTGAGAAAAGTTTATTCATTTGGAGAAGTTTACGGAGGTTAGTATTCAGTTTCACTGAATATCCTATTCGGTTCATCTTAAAATTTAAAAAATAAAATCCTTTGATTGCAAAATTTTCATTTTAATTTCATACTTTAGCTTCAGGTCACGGAGATATAACATACAATCCACGAAGAGGAATCCTTGGTGCGATGTGTGTTGGTGAGAAAATAGCTTATCACCTCTTCTGGATCGATACTTATCCCTCAAAGATGGGTTCTCCAGCAAGGCTGTGTCGAAAAGCAAAGTGGAATGATATTACTGGAGAGGGTCTTCAAGGTATTTGAGTATTTTCATATGGTGTTTTCGTTTCGTTTTTCTTGCTAAGAACAATTTATAATCTTCTTATCTAATCTGTAAAGGACTAGAGAAAAGAGCAATTAGTGGTCTTGACTTACATCTGGACGGAGAAGCTATAGCTGCGATCACTCGAGAAAGTGAGTTTTTCATATCAGATGTCAATACTAACAAGTGTAACGCTCGGATCAAAATCAACATTACCGATCAATATGGTAACCATACTATAATTGATATTTGTGACTATCTGTCTCCCTTTTTATGGTCTTCTCCTGTCTTCTGATTTTGTAATAATACATTCCTCAACCCAACGCATACTTCCACTATTTTCTACCAATTGTTTCGCTCCTTTTAATTGCTGCCGCTGGACCACGAATAGCAGCGACCCTTTCCTATTCGTCAATCACGATAAAGGGAAATTAAATATCTTTGATGCAGTCAAGAAATCATTCACGATGAAGAATCCTGTCCAAGTGAACCTGGGTAATGCCAACAAATACAATTGTTATTAAGAGAGAACTCGTTGAGTTTCTTCTAAATGTGATCTGTTTTATAGAAATGAAAATTTTGATACTTTGAAATATTAACGAAATTTTCTAAGAGTATGAGGTGGTGACTTCGATAGATGTTTGTCCAGGTGACGGAAGGTTGCTCGCATTAGCAGGATATAACGACAAATTAAGGATTTTTGATAAACGTGAATCAAAAATTGTTAAAACTTTTGAAGGTCTGTATGGAAGTAAGAACACTCTAATATATTTTAGAAATCGGTACTGATAGCATTTGTGGAACTAAAACCTAGACATCAACTGCGTGAGATGGAGTCCGAACGGAGAGAATCTTGCGACAGTATCATTCGACAAAACCTTAAAATTGACTGACTTTACGACTGGAAAAGTGATTCATTGCGACAACTTTCCTGAAAATAGTAAATAGCTGACTCGCTTTGTTCTCTTTCATTCCATTGAAATATATTAGAAACCCCAAATTCTGTCTGTTTCCTTTAAGTCATCAGCTGAGACAAAGCCAAGAAATACGAAGAAATTAGGAGTTTATTAGCCAACAGTCGCTTAAGAAAGTATATCTAGTTTGTTCCTCATTTTCATACCACAAACTCAAAAATTTATCTACAATTTACAGATACAGTTGCTAATATGAAGAGTTGTGAAAGTGTAAGAAAGAGCTGATGTTTTAGCAAGGAGCTAAGAACCTAATACTTAATTAGCAACAAATTTTTCAGTATTGGCATAGCATACATCCTCCAGCAAAGTGGCATTCTCGTAATAGCGAAAGCCTCTCCTAAGATTATTGTTGTATTTGCTAAATTCCTTAAGATCTTTTCCTCATTTTGTGCCCGCCGCAAATTCTCATTAAAAATAATATAAAGTTTGTCGATTTTCTTTAACTTGCATTTTGTAGGTAATTTGAAGAACCATATACATCAACCGATCAAAAAGGGAACCATAGCATCCTTGACTGAACCCAAATCTTTAGGAAGAGAAACAGATGGATTTGGCAGGATCTAATATTTACCTTTCGAAATAAATCAATAAGAATTTAGTTACTCTTTATAAGCTAGCCATATCGAAGAATTCTATCAGCGTCTAAAACACGTCCTGAAAATAAGCAAAGACAAGAGCGGACCTAAAATCAAATGGTTAGACCTTATTGCTCAGGGTTTGATCTCCAACGATGTGCTCGGTGACGAAAAAGAAGCTCCACAGACGACAGATAGAGACCCACAGCATGAAAGCAACTTAGAAGAAGATTTGATTAGTACTATTTCCAAGATAATCTCCGGTGAGGTCGTGCAAGCGTTCACTACATTCCTGATGAAAGATTCCGACAGCTGATCAAATTCACTTTGGGCTCTTTAAAAAAAATGTCGCAGATCTCAACAAAAAGATTGGGCTCTCAGAAAGCCGTTGAAATGCTACAAGGCGCTGATGATACTCTGGATTTCTCTACCGTAACCAATAACGAATTCATCAAGTATCTTCCAGATTTGATCGATCTCTACTTCGTATTCCACCATTCCGAAAGCCATAAAAAAATATTTATGCGAATCTTTAGGATTTTCGACAAAATTGCTACGAAGAAAAAGGTCCAAGGCAAACATCGAGATCTTATGATCTCTTTGATTAAGCTGATTACTGATTATTCCTACGACAAAGAATATGGAACAATTGAAAAAACTCCTCAGAAATTCAAAGACAAAATTACGATATTTTTTACAGACTTCCTTCCAGTTCTCGTTCCAACCATGGCAGGCAAAATTATTTTTGCTCCATAACTGATACAAAATCTTCTAAGCTTCACTGATTTGCTGAATCAGCATTATCATAAAGGAATGGTGAATCGAGATCTCTTGAAGAATTTTCAGCCTCGGGTCATGACGATTGTTTCGGAGTTGCAAATACTGCCGGAAGGAATTGTAGAGTTCCTTTTGGGAGTTACTCAAGGAAATCTGAAAAAATGCACCGGGATTCTGACTTTGATCGTGCCTGACAGAGCAAAGGCATTAGCAATGGAGAAATTCATCCTCCGAATCGCCGATATGATCGACTTGAAGCAGATAACCAATGGGTTGAAGGTCGATCTCTCGACAGCATCTCAAAAGGACCACATTGATGAAGAATTATCAAAGATTAAAGCAGGATCAAGCGATCCTCAGCTCTTGTTCAGGATAGTAGACAGAGAGGGCAATGGTAATGGATTTATCGATCTTGAGGAATTCCAGAGACTGGCAATCAGAATGGGAGTCGAGCTCAGTGAGAATTGTGTGCTAGAAATCTTTTCCAAGGTAAGAGGGAAACAGCACCAGAATATTAGTACTGGATTGAGTGAGTCCGAGTTTACAATAGCGATTTCGTATATCCAAGAAAAGAATATTTCAACAGCATTAGCTCTCCTCGGGGTGACTGCTGAGCAGTTAACTTTAGTTTTTATTGTGCGGGTGGTTTTGCTGCTCTTGGTCTTGGCGTTTGTGTATCTTGGAATTCAGGCCTTCGCAATTGGAGGGTTGTTCGGAGCTGTTGTGAACAGTATATTCCCAGTTGGTAATTTTTCTTTTGAGATTTGTTTTGATTTGCTGAATGTGAATTTAATTAGCGGGAGGCTTGGCTGTTGGCCAGCAAAAGTTGAAGAATGAAGTGAAAGAGAAAACTATCAATGAAGCTGTGGAGGAAGCACTGAAAATTGTTCAGTCAGACAAATTATAAAATTAATTATATAGTCAGGAATCAAGATAAGGCTCAACTTAGTTGTTATAACTAAAACCTGTCCTGCTTTCAAGACATAAAATGATATTTAAAAAATGAATGGTCCGAGTTTAACACTGTGAGCAACTTGCTAATCAGCCAGAAATCGTTAAGGAGCATGGTATTATTCTGAATCCGCTGATAAATACAGAAAACCTTCTGAATTCCTAAAAGTGTTTCGATCTTTCTCACAAACACCCTTTCATTTCAAAATAGATTCGTGATTTCTTTTTGTGATCTATTGGATCGACGGTCCGTTATTTAGTTAAGTTCCCTTATAATTTAAAACCTGAGTCCTCATTTTTGAAAGGAAAATTATTGTGAACTAATTTCCAAATTCTATGAAATTTGCACATACAAATTACTAATTATGAGCAATTCGATTGGATTCTCTCAGTCTTCCAAAAAATATCAGTGTTAACTTCTGTAGCTCAATTCTTTCATCAAGCACATCTTGACTTCGTTCATTGTATAACCTTTCCAGCTAGCCTCCTCCCTTTCAGGCTTGATTCTTAGATAGATAATTTCAGATAGACAACAGGTCAAATTTTTATTTAATTTGAAATTCCATGCATACTTGACACTTTATCTTAAAATTAGAGTTAGAGGGACTTTCTGGCTTATTCTAAACATTATAGGCACTACAAAATATTTAGAACTTGGCAAATGCTACCTTAACTCTCTTCCAACTGCTAGACAAGAGAAATATTTCTAAAAAATAGAGGAGTATCACCTCTTTCTGCCAATCCCTGGATAGGAGTCACTTGTCAAGAGAGTTCAGTAGTCAGATTTCCTGATGATTAAAAAATCAAAATCGCATTTTTGTGATTAATCGAACTGAAGGGATACTCTATGATGTTAATATTATTTTGTTTTCATATAGGAAGAACGCATGATGATATTCTCAAAAGGAAGAATAGATGATAATCACATAAGTAGTTCTAAAACACTATTATTCATTGTGACCGATGATCATTCTCCCAAATTGTTTATGCTGTCTGCTTTCTCTTTGTGTAATTATCTACTAAATCGCTTCTTCTGATGGCTTCTATCCCTTCGT
>ENA-UOTZ01001052-UOTZ01001052.1-compost-metagenome-genome-assembly--contig:-NODE-1052-length-20846-cov-7.346141_pt1 | contig 20846 bp, 15 predicted proteins | sample MGYA00238144_ERZ746983 | MGnify/ENA primary metagenome ERZ746983 (study PRJEB28759, sample SAMN06268863) | compost metagenome | isolation source: single cell | place: USA: California, Emeryville, Joint... | reverse complement strand
TCGCTCTCGATTTCACGCTGTTTCTGAGGATCGCGAGAGCTGCTAGTGTCACAAACCCTGGGATCGACCCTCTCTCGTTTGCAAATTCCTTGGCGAATTGTTTAAAGCTCGCGAAAGGACTGTCCAACACTAAACACGTTATCCTCGGGTCACGTTTCGCATATAACAGCGCCGTAATTGCTCCCATACTGCGACCCCAAACTCCAATTCGACTGACGTTCCCAGTGGAGCTGAGGTAATCGATCACACATTCGAGATCATCCTGCTCAAACCACCCCAGAGAGCAATGTGGACCTTCAGACTTGCCAGAACCAGAGAAATCGAAACAGAAAAGATTCATGCCATTGGATGCAATGCTTTCGAGATACTCCATTGCTTCTACCCTTGAGCAGCCATTTGCGTGAAGAAAAATTACGCAAGGCACAGGATTCTTCTGATTTTGAGCTTCGAAGTAGCTGCATTCGATGAAATAACCGCGTTTATTGCGTAATCTTAGATCCATGCGTCGGAATATCCTTTTTTGGATAATCATCTCTGTTGGACCTGGAGAAGTCGTGAAGAAATGTTAAGGTTTCTGATTCGAAAAGGGTTGGAGGGTTTACCTAAAGCATAGAGTGTATAGGAGTGTCTTGGAGGTTGTATAACAGCATTGATGATGTTATCGTAGTTTCGAGCGAGTTCGAGTAAAGCCATTACGAGTGGATGGGATTAGTATATCAATAGAATCACTACGAATTGAGGATGTTATATGGAGCGATCTGGAAACAGGTTATATTATTTTTTCTTGTGTAAAATAAACGATTAAACGCTCCTTTTTGACTTGATCAAGGAATGTTCTTTAGAGAGAGATTCAAGATTGGAACAATTAATACTGGCTTAATTTGTTGTCGTCAAGATTTGCTCTTTGAAGAACTAAAGAACTTGTTTAGTTCAAAAAAGAGCAGAGTTCGTAATGAGTTATATGTACGGCATTGTTATTCCATCGTAAGCGAGTTTGCCTTAGTTTTTTATGAAGATCTATTTTCCAAAAGATTAAATGAAACACATAGTGTCTTTAAGAAAAACATTGTAAAGCTAGTGATTGACAGCCGAAGGAGGTTTTGCCTGTTTTCGATTATGGCTTAATCGCATATCTAAGCTGTTAAGCATTAAAATAAAACAGCACAAAAACTTTTTTTGCTACGAATTATTAAAGAAAATTCGAAAGAGTCATTTGACTCTCGCGCAATGATAAACTTCTTCGCTTTATGCTCCATTCATCGTGAATGAGACGAATCTGCTTTCGATGATACTGATAGTAAATAGAAATAAATCAACTTTTGATGTTAACTAATAAGTAAGAAATATGTAGCCGATTAATATGCGCATGAGAGGCGAATAATAATTTGAAGAGTACAGAAGAGGCGGAATTTTATAAAACTAGCTGATCAAATAGTTCTCCAATTTTCATTAAAATTAGAGGGTTTAGTTGGCACTCTTTTGAGTCATAATGAACGGGGGGCAACGATGGACATCTTCTTACAATTATATTTCTGTGCTCCCAGTCTTGTTTTAATAATATTGGTGATCTTACTTCTGCCACAAACTCTTCAGCTTTTTCTCTCGCTTCTGATCTATATTTGCTCAAATTCCTAATTCTTCTCATAGACTGAATGGGCCTTCTTCATAACTCTTAGACCCTGAAAACTACTAATTTCAACTATGAAATGTATTTATGAAACATTCGAATTCAGAGCTCCCGCTTTTATTTAGATTTAAATGATCACTATGAGATGACTAAATTCAATAAAATGAACTTTTACTCATAACGAGACTCAAATCTGAATCTTTATCTCTTGAATCCTTATTCTTCCAAGGCCCTTTTCATATATCAAACGCTAAACAGCCAGATCCAAAGCATTTATACCACGAATTAATTTAAGTATATTATTATTGACCAGCATATCGCTCCAAAAATAATTAAACCAGAAGTTCACTAGCTTCTTGAAGTGAATCCTTGCCAAAAATATCTCATTCTCCATATGATTCTCAACTCCCTCCCTCATAAAGCCGTTAAATTAGAAAAATAGATATCTTGCACTCTACTCTTTGAATTTAAATTTTGGTATTGTTTAAATAACCCATACCTCTCCAGAAATGCAAGAAGTCACAGACAACATAACAGTCATGGTTCGTATCAGGCCTCTGAGCGAAAAAGAGCGCCAAGAGGAAGGCACAAGGATCTGCCTTCGAGTTCACGATCAGTTTTTCAATTCTGTGGTTCTTGAAACGAAACCCGACCCTAAATGCTTCACTTTCGACTACGTAGCTTCAGAACTTTCTTCGCAAGCAGATATTTTCAACACAATCGGTCGTCCCATTGCAAACGCCTGTCTTGAAGGTGAGTAACTCCTTCAACTCAACAAATTCATCATTGTTTAGGATATAATTGCTGTCTTTTTGCTTACGGACAGACTGGAGCAGGCAAAACCTATACAATCCAAGGACAAAGTATCGAGTCTTTGAATCTAAGTAACTTCAAGGAGAACCAGAGCAGAGGCCTGTTGCCAAGAGTGATTGAGTATTTATTCAGCATTATGAACGGCGACGAGATGCAGGACGAGTGGCAAGCGTCTTTGTCTGCAATGTATACCGTGAGATGCAGTCTCCTTGAGATATATAACGAGCATATTATCGATTTGGTATGGTTATTTCGCAGAAAGCATGCATTTACAATTTGAATTTACTCGCAGCTCAATCCTGGCTCTGGCAATTTGCAAATAAGAGAAGATGCAAAAAAAGGTGTCTACGTCGAGGGTCTCGTCGAAGAGTCTACCAACTCCTGCAAAGCTGCACTAGATCTACTAGTTCGAGGCAACAGAAATAGACACATCGGATCAACGGATATGAATATCGAAAGCTCGAGGTCTCATTCGGTTTTCTCGATGATTATTGAATCAAAGGTACAATGGATGGAATGCAGACTCGAGTTTTCTAAATAAATAATATTTTGTTATAGACCGAAGTCAACAATCTTGTGAATGTGAAAACGTCTCGATTTAATCTCGTCGATTTAGCCGGCTCTGAACGTCAGAAACAAACCGTTACTCAAGGCGAGAGGTTAAAAGAAGGTTGTAATATCAACCGGTCTTTGCTGGTTCTCGGTAACGTCATCAATGCGCTTGTTGACGTCTCGGAAGGCAAAACTCGCCATATACACTACAGAGACTCCAAACTCACTTTTTTACTGCGAGACTCGCTGGGCGGCAACTCAAAAACCTCCATCATAGCCAATGTCAGTCCATCAGCAGCATCTTTTGGAGAAACTCTTTCAACCTTAAAGTTCGCACAACGAGCAAAATTAATCAAAAATAAAGCCTCTATCAATGAAGATGCGACCGGAACGATAGAAAGCTTAAAGAACGAGATCTTGCGGCAGAGACAAGAAATAGCAATTTATAAACATAAGATGAAACTTCAAGAATTTAATGTTCGGAGCAATTTAACTCCAGAAAAACGAATCCAAGAAAGCCAGAAGCTCGTGGAGCTGAGCCAGCTGTTAAGGCAGAGCTTAGAAACGTTATCAGAGAGTGAATCGCACCTGAGTTCAGAAATCGCGAGAAGAGAAGAGATCATATCGCAAGTGAAGTCTGGGTATCTCGTGTTCGACAAAAACATCTCGCAACTGAAAATGGTCATCAAATTGCTCAACTCTAAAATCGAACGTTTGAATCTCGCATTGCAACAGAAAGTCGACCGAGAAGCAATGACAGAGGTCGCAGAGTTTGTTAAAGAAGTTCAAATTAAAGAAAACGTACTCCTTCGAGAAATTGTGGACAGCTTGCCTTCGATGATGAAGCTTGTGTCAGAGAATATCACGCTCAAAGAGCAGCTTAACACTAGCGAAGAAAGCGATGCTTCAGGAAGAGGCAAGATTTTGTCCCAACTAGCCCAAAATGTGTCTTTCTTGCAAATGCTGTGCCAAAAGATTGATGTATATGATTATGATCATTGCAATCTGGTCTAATAAACTTTGATTGATAGGAAGGTGCCGTCGAAAACAGCAACAATCAGATGAATCTTGAGCAGCCAAGCTCAGCTGAAATTGAAGAGATAGTAAGAGAAAAAGTAGAAAGAATCCGCAATGAGTACAATGAGAAAATCGAGCAGTTGAATGTTGAAATTTTCGAGTAAGAGTCTATTCACCGAATTATTATTCAATCAACACCAATATTAGTTCAGAAAGGCTGGTTCAGGACCTTCAAAAGGCTTTAGACAAGGAAAAACTGGCATCAGAGTTTCTAAGAAATGAAATTTCAGCGATGCAAACGCAAAAAGCGAGATCTGAGGAAGCTTATGAGACTCGGATAAGAGAGCTGCTTGCAGATTTTGAAACTATCCAGGCTGAAAACCTCACCGCTTCGAAGGTGGAAAAAGTCAACCAGGAGTTGACGATTCGCATCCTCGAAACGAAGGAAAAATTAAATGATTCTCTAGCAAAAAATGAAGAATTGATGATGTTGGTCAAAGAAAAAGACGAGCAATTGGCGATAATTAACCAAAGGATGAATTCCGTAGAACAACAGCTGAAAGAGGTTTCAGAAAAAAAGCTGCGAGACTCACTTGCTTATGAGCAGGTGATCAATGAGATGAAAATTCAGATGACTGAATTGGAAAACGATCGCAAAGAGGACCAGAAGGTTGTTGAGAATATCAAGTTCAAAATGTCAATCATGGAGGAAGAAAAAAATCAAGTGGAGAATTTGCTTGAAGCGACAAAGAACGGGTTAAATGATATCACGCTCAGATACAGCTGGGAAAAAACCGAACTTCAGGGTCAATTGACTGACCTCTCGAATAAATTAGCGAAATCAGAGGAAAATTTGATAGTGGCGCAAAGTCGCTATGAGGAGTTACAGAAGGAATTGGCCTTGAAAAATGAAGATGTTAGTGAATTGAAAGCCAAGTTTTCAGCCTCACAGAGTGAACTAGAGAGCACCAAGCAAGAGATGAATAGAGTTCTCACTGAGCTGCAAGCAGAGTTCGAGCAAAGAGTCCAACAGCAGGAGGCTGAAACTTCCAAAAGGATAAGCGAGCAGGAGGGAGAACTGACTCAGAGGCTCGAATTGAGAGAAAAGCTCTTTCGGCAGGAGGCTGAAGCTATTGAAGAGAAAATGCGTTGTGTTGAGCAAACAAACAACGAGCTTCTTAAAGAAAAACAGCGCTTAACTGAAGAAATCAGCCGGTTGAAGGGAACCATTCAACAGCAAAGGAATGTGAGCGATGAATTGGTGATAGCAGAACGATTGAAATTGGAGTCTCTCAAAGGAGAGTTGGAGGAAGCAAGGGCTGAGTTACAACAGGAGCAAGAGCAGAGAAGAAATCTTGAGACATTGAAGGTGGATTACGAAGAAACTCAGCGAAGAGATGCTGAAAGAAAAGAACGCCTGTCTGCGGAAATAATTCAATTGAACAAAGTCATCAGCGAATTGAAAGAAAAACTTGACGAAGCTGACCAAAAGCAGTCAGATGCCGAAAGAACTCTTGAGCAAATACAGTCTGAATATGCGGAAGTACAGCAGCGAGATACTATGAGAAAGGAGCAGTACTTGGCTGAAATTAGCCAGTTAAACAAAGTCATTGACGAGCTCAGAGACAAACTCGATGAAGCTGAACAGAGGATCAGCGATATCGAAGAAGAAAGACGTATGCTTATGGAAAAACAGAGTACTCAAGAAGCCGCGCTCTCTTCATTCAAGCTCCACGAAGAAACGAAAATGAATCAATTGAAGAAGGAATACGAACGAGTTATCGAGTATACAAGAGAGAAATATGATAAAGAACTCTCAGAAGTAAGACGATCCCATGCATTGGAGCTGGAGCAGATAGACCAAAAGCACACCGAGGAACTTCATGAGATTTATGAACAAAGGAAAGTGATGTTGGAAGAATTAGCGCAGAAGAGAGATTCGAAGATCGAAGAGTTAAACGAGTTGAACAATGGTTATGTACAAAAATTAGAAACGCTTCAAAGCGAACTCTCTTATTATAAACAGGTAAAATCCGCTTTCTCTTCGCTAGTTTATTAATTTTCCTTAAAAAAGCATTGTTCAGAACTTGAAGCTTCCAGTGGGCTATCAGAGCAGTACCAAGACGTTTTGAGAGCGAATCAAATTCTCACTAACCGCTTGAATGAAGTCGACCAAGAAAGTAAAGCTTTCACCGAAAAAATCAATCTGCTGCAACAGGAGCTTCAAGCCAAAGAGCTTCAAATCGTTGAATTAAATGCACGTCTTATTCAGAAGAAGAAAGAGAGTGCTCAAAACGAGCTCAGAGAGATTCAAGAGCAGTATATTCAAATGAGAAAAGAGCATAAGAATTTGATCGCGAATTTCACGACGAAAGAAGCTCAGATTAAATCGCTCAAAGAAGAGCTCACCGAGGCTCTTGAAGAAAAAGAGAGACTTGGTGCTGAGTTGGCCTCTCTTCTGCAGATAGAGGCGAAGCTGAGGAAAGAAAACCAAGACTACTCTGAGAAGTTAGCAAGGATGAATAGCGAGCAGTGCATGCTGCTCAGAGAGTTGGATAACTTGAATAAAACTAATGAAGCTTTGGCTGGACACACCAATAATGATCAGAAAATCCGTCATCTCAATAAGCTAAAGGAAGAAAACAGCAAACTTAAAGATGAGAAATTACGGCTGGTAGAAGAGCTAACGAAAACTCAGGAGAATGCCCTTAAAATCCAAAGAGTAAGTGTTAATTAGCTCAGGAGGATTTCTAATGAAATAACTTAGAAAATGGATGAATTGTTGAGTGGAAAAGCACGCACCACTAGAGATAGTGACGAAATTGAAGTATTATTTGGTTATTAAGGAAAGAAAATTAAGAAAATTCGCATTATTAGCGCTATCGATTGGAACGTGAGGCATATGCGAGCAGCTTCGAGAGGATTGTTCAGATGTTAAGAGACGCGATGAGTATCGAGGAACAAAAGAGATTTAATTTAAATAGCAGAGACACAGAAACTGTAATTACTGCTTTGCAGCAATTGATGCGCAGCATATTGGTAAGGAAAATGCCTTATATAGTGGTTATAAGGTTAATGCGTCGTAGGAGAAGAACAAATATATCCACGCTAAAGAAAACGAGATCCAATCGATCCTTTTACAAAACAGCATTCTTGAGAAAGAGCTTCTGTTATATAAGCAAAAAATACAGCTAAAGAAGCAGCAACAAGCGCAGTCGGGTTTATCTTCACAAGCACAATCAAGCAATGGATTTTTAGGAACGAATTCGCAGTTTAGCATCCTAAGAAATCGGGAAAATATGATGAAAATTGAAGATCAAATGATTAATGATGAGAATGATGAGAAAAGAACGAAAATCACCTCTCTTGAACGGAGATACTAAGTTTTCTAACAAAGCTGCTCAGGGTAATGTGAACATAGCCTCGTGAGTCCACTATATCTAAATTTTGTATTTTTTTGCTCTCATATTATTATTGTATTATGTTTCTATTGAAGCCTTGCGTTGTTTCTATATGACTAAAACTGTCTGCTTTGTGTAGAGTTTTGAAAGCAAGTGTCGTTGCCGCGACTATACTCATATTTTTTTGAGTAAGACTCTCTTATCCGTTTGAATTAAGAAAAAATGAACTTGTGTTATTGGTTATAGAGGACTTCCAGTCATATAAAATCATAGGTTTGAAGATTAGTATGGAGTATAATTCTGATGAAGATGGATTTCACAATAAAGATGCGATATATTTCAATAACTAAAAGCGAAAATAAAGAGAAAGAACATACAATACTATATGCAGAATTTTTTATTAACATAGCAATATAATTCTTAGATGATGCCTGGTCTATAAGCCTTAAAATGTAATCATTCGTTATTCTGTAGTGCTGTAAATAAATCCTGAAGATAAACAGGAAAGTTCCCCTCTCATTTCGAAGCTAACAACTGCTTTTCAGTCGCAAATAACTGAATTAATTACCTTCAGATCGCTGCTCTGACTCTTTTTTAACGAGTTTATTCCTCAAATCAGGATCCTTTACAAGTTCTGGGTGTTTAAGCTTGAGATGCTGATTCAACGACCCTTCGGACCTACATAGAGCCTGATTACGAGATCATCATTATAATTGACCATATACCCATATGATTTCTGGCAGCCTTCCGCCGGGCATCGATAATGCCTATCAATCTCCGTCGCCATCCTTCTGAATCGCTTTCTTTTCTCCTCTGCCGTCTCAGATTCACTCTTTCCTGCCGGAATCTCAGCAGGCTCGTTTTTCTGATAGTCAATATAAATATCCCAGAAAATTCTCATCAGAATTACTTCTAACTTCGCTAATTTTTCGGTTAACGTACTCTTTTCAGCGACCAACTCTTTCATCTAGTAATTCGTAAACATCAACACAGACTGCTAGCAATGAGAAACTGACCTGCGTTGTCAGGACGACATTTGCGATGAATAATCTGCAATATTCTTGGTAATAATTAACATTCGGATCTTCTTGGGCAGCTATTTGGAATAGTCCTTATAAGGATAACAATCACGCTCTAGTATTTACGTATATGGTTGCTGTTGTTTCCCATGGACATTTGCATATTTACATTCGACCTCATTGGAGCGTTATATTCGAGAGGCTTGGAGGTTTTGTCGTAGGCATAATTATCTGAGTGATTCACAGTATAATAGTTGTTATGGAATTCTTGAGTGTTGTAATCTAGGAGGGCGAGTTTAGCTGGTTAAGTAGGTTCGAATTACTAATGTCTCTAAAATGAGTATTATTTGAATCGGAATGATGCAAAAAACAAACCTGAAAGCTTCACGCTCATAGCCATACTTGTTTAGTTGAGTATTTCGGCTCGTGTCCATGTTTGGAGAGGGCGCCTGTGGGTGAATAAATGAATTCGGAATAAATAATTCTTAATTTTTACAAACCGAAAATCCAAACGACATAAATAAATTCAATTTGACTTTATTGATTCGGAGAATATTCCCAAAAACCAAAACGTTGGAAAGTTTGAATTATAATTTTGAGCTTTGTAGAAGGGTTAAGAAATAAATACTTGGGATTGAAGCTATGATTGCTCTTATAATCATATTGAATTCGATCTGTTAGGAGTTGTTAATAAAAAAAAAAATCTGCTCATATTGCAAAAGAGAAGAAATGATTGATAGATCTATTTCCCTAATTTAATGCAGGAATGAAAATGGTCTAGTCAGTTCATATGATATGAAACCCAATTAGGTTTAAACTAATGTTTGTGTCTATAATAATAGAAATTTTTTTGGTTTTCTCATTCTCTCTCTCTTAAAAGACGTTTTCCTGATGAATTCCATTTGGCAGCTCAATTCTAAACTAGTTTCTGAAACGCGGTAGGTTACTTTTTCTTTTTTTTGATATTCTGCTCCATTCAAAGGATTATGATAAAATTCTATTTATTATTATTTAATCATTTATCCTTCTCAAAAGCGGGTGCAATCTAATTCTTGCTACTTTACTATGTTGACAGTGGATCAAATCAATGAAAATCGTGTTGTTTCTTGGTAAAATCTCTGAGAATTTATATGAGTCATTTCACAATTGATGATTTTTTCCCCTGTATAGTGATCTATCTCCTCCTGTGTTCTAACAAAGTAACCAAGCAGAAGTAAATAATAAAAATTCGGCAAATTATCTCAATTTGTTGCTCGAGCACTATCTATTATTCTCGAAAGTCTAGAACTCTTTTGAGAGAAACTCTCTGAGAAATGCGCCTTCAAGACAAAGAATAATATGAAAACTAGCATTTTATTGCAAAATTCCCATAATGTTCAAAAACTCATCCCCGCTTTTTATTTACAAATCCTACTCGTTTAATTCTGAAAGCTGAATGGCGGCAAAGCTATCTATACACATCGCCGCTCTCCGTAAAATTTGAAATCAAATTTCATTTCCACAATTCGAATAATTGGTCAGCCTAATTTCGATTCTGATCGCATTATGAATGCTCCAGCGCAATAATCTAAAATTCGTAATCGATATTCCTTAAATTTATTTCGTCAGAATATAAATAAAACACTTTTGAACTTAGCTACTTCATTGTGAACCACCTCCATCCACTAAAATGAACGCGTAAGCATTTTCACCTTCCTCATAGACTAATAACTCCAGTGCCAAGATCAAAACTTACACATGGGCAAAAGACTCCCACAAGCTCTTCGATTACGAGTGTCCTAACCTCTACCAAAGCGAGATCACATCAAATAGTTCTCTGGTTATCACAAGGATCAATAATGAAGTAAACTATCATGATCCGAGACTTGGAGAAGTTCCTGCTGATCAAACTCCTCTCTGCACACTGAAAAAAGCATCAGACGGTAAATTTTTAAATTCCTCGATAATTCTAAAATTTCGGGACCGGGCTCAAATAGGTCGATTTTTCATTTGTTCACCTGATCCTGCAGTACCACTAAAGCTTGTTGTTCGGAGTCTGAAGTCCGAAGGAAAGCAAAATGTATATTTATCTCAAGTCTAAGTAGCTGATGACGAGAATTGCGATAGGGATATGAAGTAAAAGTCGGGGATAAAATTCAAATTGGACGAGTCGAATATTTCGTAAGAGAGATGCGCGATGAGAATAATAACGTGTCCAAAGCTGATTATTTGACACGACCTGTCCAGTCAAATGTAAATCACAGTCTTACTAAAGGAAGAGTCATATATAATTCATAGGAAATGGATATCGAAGAGTCTAAAGAGAGCAAAGTTTGCCGAATCTGCCTCGAGGAAGAGGAAGAGAACGGCACTGGCGACTCTCCAAGAGTATTTATTTCACCGTGCAATTGTAAAGGGTCAAGCAAATACGTCCATATTGATTGCTTGCAGTCGTGGGTGAAAAGCAAAAAACTGGAAAATAATAGGCGCCATGGAGGCCACTTGTCGCCTTTTTTTGCCTTTATTTATTCTCTCTCGGGCAATGAGGCCAATCACATTGCTCGCTTGACTAATCAGCCACATTTCCGTGCGTTGCTCTCGAATTGGTACTCGGGTCGACCTGAAGGGATATTGCCCGGATTGTCGAATCAGAGCAATCAGATTGTAGTTCCGCTCATGAACCTGAATGCGAATTTGGAAGGCAGCAATACGAATATCCCTGAAGGGCCCTCGCTGAATGATAGCGTACTCGAAGGCACTCAAAATAGCACTGAGCAAATGCACATTGAGGGACCAACGAGCCACGAGACGCTCATTCCGAATACTCGCCTTATTGGTGGGATTATCAGTCCATTACAAAAAAATAACCAAGGGGCAAAACCCAACTCAACGCCGAATGTAGAAAACAGCGTTTTCAGTAATTTTGCTTGTGATGTCTGCAAAGAAATCCTTCCTTTCGCCGTCAAGACCGGTGATCAGTCAGAGACTGAGGTTGCGAACATCCCTCGACCCGAAAACATGCCGTATATGATCCTTGAGAAGCTATCACAAGGAAAAGAGTCAAAAGTTTTTTCTGTGATTAAGGGAATCGAAGACACTGAAATCCGATTGGTAATAGCCCTTTTCTCAGCTCTTCATCCTAACACTTCTTAGGGACGAGGCCACACCTGTGACGTACCTATCCCTGACATCTCCGTTTCGAGATGCCATGCGATGTTACGCTACCAACAAGGGAAATTTATTCTGTTCGATAACAATTCGAAGTTCGGAACACTTGTCTCCTTAAACGGTGATATCGAAGTCCAGAGAGACAAACTTGGGTTTCAGGCCGGAAGGACACTCATCACCGTTTCCACGAAAGTCAACAAACAGTCTAGACAATCCGAAGAATCCGAGAAAATCGAGGAGATCGCACCCAATGCAACTCTGAAACCAGTGTCATATATTCGTCGGACAGGACATCATTCAAAAAGTCGCTGCCTTGGGAAGAGAGTGCAAGATGTCGTGAAATTCCCATTGAAAAACAAATCCGATCGCACGGAAAGCAAAACCATTGAGGATCTATCTCCGGCTAAATTTTCAGAGCTCAATCGACGGAGTAAGAAGATCGCGAAGCGAAGAAATTAAATGTATGCACGAATGATAAGAAGTTTTAAAAATTTAATTATGAACATAGTGGCAGGTTTATTATTACTTTATTCAACACGTTCAATTTTATGGTTCAACTTACTATAAGTTTCCTATATAGTCAGGATTCCTTTATATTTCCTTTAATTTGCCCACTCGAGTTTACGGGCTTTCTACTCTAAAATCAATCGTTTGATGATTAGATATCTGTTTATGTGAAGCTAAACATATTCTCATTCAGGGTATTAAAGGGCATTTCTATTGAAATGGAATTTTGGAATCCATGAAATTGCGCGAAAGGATGCGAAAGCAAGAGAATAGGAAAAAATTCATTTCGATAATAAATGGAAATTAGAATCAAAGAGATTGACAGAATTTTTTAACAAACATATGAGGACGAACTTGTTGTAAATATGCATTTCGATTAAGGGTTAGCGTTTTCTTGCGCCTGCTCGTCAACAAGTTCAAAAGGATCCTTATTCGATCCGGCCTCTTCGTTTTGTTTATCATTGCCATTGGCGTTATTATCCTGATTCTCCTGAGCTTTCCATTCGACATTTTCTACGGCAGGGACTTCTTCCTGAGCTTGTGGTTGGGGGATATTTTGTTGAGGGATATTTTGTGGAGCGCTGTCATTTGGATTCGCTGGCATCATATTTTGAAGATTTTGTAGCTGCTGAAGTTGTGCGTATTGCTGCTGTAATAATTGGATGTATGCAGCTTGGTCGTATTGCATATCGCCACCGGATTGCTGTTGTTGTTGGAAGAACTGCTGCTGTTGCATCATTAAAGCTTGCTGGAATTGCTGCAGCTCGTTGTTAGGCATGCTCTGTGGAATTTGCTGTGGTTGCTGAGGCAGAGGCTGGTTATTGGCGCCAATTGCCTGTTCTTCAGCCGAAGGACCTTCATCTTCCTCTTCCTCCATTTCTTCCTCTTCTTCTTCAATGTCCTCTTCTTCCTCTTCTTCATCTTCTTCATCTTCCTCTTCCAGATCCTTGCCCTTGGTATCTTTATTTAATGGAGCTGGTATGGTGGACTGTTGCTGGAATGCAAGCTGTTGGTTGTACAACGCTTGCTGAAGAGGAGCACCTTGCTCATTATGAGTCTGATTCATCATTGGAATCTCTCCTCCCTGAACCCCTTCCCTTCCTGCCTCCATAGAGTTGGATTGCATCATCGGCTGGTTACCAGCGTGATTCATATATCCATTTGAGTTTCCTTTTGCTTCTCCGTTTCCAAGCTCAAACGAAGGCTGCTTCTGAGATAATTCCGCTGGGGCATCTCCATTCTGGCCCAAAGGACCGTTCTTCGAAGGGGTAGCTCCCTTGATGAATTCTTTCGACGGAACAGAGCCTTTCTGATCCAGTCCAGAAGGTTTTGAGCGTCTAATTTTCTTATAAAGTATTTTAAATATTTTCTTCTTATTGATAAGTTTCTCAGCGATTTTTTCTTCCACCATCTTGCTATTGGCAGTTTGACGAAGCGCGCTCAGCACCTGGGAAACACGTGCGTCTGGAGGCAGTTGCAGATCGACAAGACTGTTCGCATCGATGGCTCCGTTGCTGTTATTTAGTAAATCATCGATTTTCTTTAACAGCTCTTTTTTGGAAATGTTGCTTCGATTTGCGATCGCATCAAGTCCGTTGTCGCCACTTTCGTGTTTCAAATTGAATTTTTCAATGATATAATCCAGGTTCAAATTCTTCTTGTCATTGAACGCCTCTTCTGGCTTTCCTCCCACAAGCTGGTTGATTTTCTCAGAGTCCTAAATATGTGTAATGATAAACTACGACGAAATAGGAGAGGAAAAAACCTTTTTAGAGATAAATCGCCCTTTAATACGCAGACGAGTATCAGCCACTCTTTTCCTGCAGTCATAGGAAATCTTCTTCGACCATATCCTCTTTTTGTTTTTATATTTTTCGATTTTGAGCGTTCGTTCGTACTTTGCTCTCTCACGCCACTTTGAATAAGTTTCTGCAGTTGGAGTGAAAAATAACGGGTCTAAAAAGCACGGAGTCATTGAGTTGATTATGAAAAAAAAGAAAGTGATTACCTCGTTTCATTCCGGTGTTCCCTAGCCAACTCTCTGAGTTTAACTTGATCATATCAAGGTCAGATCCGTGGCCAGGAGGTTTGGGGTTGGAATTCGATTTCAGTTGGTTCATTGTAAGGAACTGTCCCAACTATCAGACGAAAAAAAATGATAAATTTTTGAGTCAAATAGAGAGATTTACTTGTTTTTGGTTATCCTCTGACATCATCCCAGGGTTCATGCCTCTCTCTAGTGCAGCGTTGTAATTCCCTTGGAAATTGAAAGCACCGGCGTTTCCTGCAGATGGATTTTGAGTGGAACCTGGATTTCCTTGGGCTGCGTTTCCTGCTGCCATACGTTGGTCCATTGAGCCCATAAGGTCTTGAATATTATTTCCGCCTGAATTTAGAAGGAATGGGAGGTATTTCTGCATGTTGCCGCCGTCGAGATCGGCTCCTGGGTAGTTTTTATTCAGATTGTTCATGTATTGGCTCATTCCCGCTTGACCAGTAGACGCTCCAGGCATATTATTTGGGTTCATACCAGCTGCACCGCCAGCTTGCACTGCAGCGTTTTGGTTGAAGCCGCCTGCCGCTCCCATTTTAGCATATGGATTCTGCGCGTCGTTTAAGGCCCTACCGTCGAAATTTCCTGTCGATGGCAACGTGTTCTCAATTTTCAAGTTCTAAAAAGCAAATTTAACACGCAAAGCGATTGAAAAAGCCTTTACAGGCATGAGATTATGTGAAGGCTTTCCTAACATCGCATCGTTCATTGATGGCAGGTTAAATTGGTTAGAATTCAATTTCGAAAGCTGTCCTGGATTCATTTGGCCTGCATTTAGTTGTCCTGCGTTGAGCTGTCCTGGTTGGTTGGAATTCTGCAGCTGTAACTGATAGAGATCTTCAATGCCCGGCAACAGCATGTTCAGATTCTGATGGTCTCCAAGCCCATAAAAATTATTCATAAGCATTGGATTTTGCATGTTTCCGAGCCCTCCAAGCTGTGGAAGTCCTTGCAACATTTTGTTTGCTCCTCCCAACATCCCCAAATTGCCACTAAAACATATCATTACCACCACAAACATTGATATATGAAAGCTTACCCTACGTCATTCAAGTTCTGCTTTAAGGAGAAGTCATCAAGCCCATTCAAGAGCAACTGGTTTTCTATTTTTTTAATGAAGTTAGTGCCTTTCATTACTCGACTTTTACCTAATTCCCCAAGATTCGCACCATTCATAAAGACCTGGTTGCCTCCTTGCATCCAAAATTCATTAGGATTGTTTTTCACCAAACCTTCATAAAAACCGACGCTGGCAGGATCCGTGCCTAGGCCACTTAATCCAAAACTATTCTGCAGCAAGAAATTTCCTGGGTTCGGATTCGATGGATTATTCCCTGTCAAAAAGAGGTTCGATGTATCCGTCATGTTTCCCCCAGCGTAAGGGTTCTGTGCAATTTGCCCGCCATTTCCGAAATTATTCGGCAGATAATTCAAATAATTAGCGTCGAAGCCTAAGCCTGGGTTGCCAAGCCCGGCATTCATGAAGAATTCGCCTCCTGCGGGATTCGCGTTCTTGTCTGGAAGAGCAACGGTTTAAAACACTGGTCAATGATGGCAATATGTTTACCCATTCCTTGCAAATATTCATGATTTAGGTCCATTTCCTATGAAAGCTTCAGATAACAATAAGAAAGCGATAAATACCATCTTTGCGTTAGGTTTGTCGGTGACTAGTTTCTCTTTTTAAAAGAATAAGCGCGGGATTCAAGAGGAATGAGAATACGTTGTCTTTGATTGAGTCCTGTGTTGTTGCCAAACTGTCCATGAGCGCCAGCAAATGGATCAAACCTTTGGTTGGGTTGTTGATTAGCCATTCCTGCAATTGGAAACTAATTTATTAGCCAATCTGAATATATGAAAGAAGCAGACTTACCACTTGAGTGGATGGTTCCGAAGTGTATAAATTATAATAACTCTGATTATTATAGAAATCGCAACGAGTTACAATTTTTTAATCGATGATAGTTACTGTGAATGAACATCTGGTTCTATTTTCTCTAAAATAAAAAACTTTTTTAAAGATTTCACCCTCTATTAATCGCGCAAGATTACCCACAAATCAGCCTAAGCGCCTTAAAGCTCATTTTAGAAGCAAAGATGCACTATCAGAGTTGTTTCTGATGTAAATAACGAGTTTTCTCCTTAAAGGACCTAGATGGCTTGGGAAAGGAGGGCCAAAATAGGTGTGGGTAGGAGTGACTTTCTCCAACCATTTGGCATGGAAGGTTTTGGAAATGATGAATGAGGAATGAAAATCGGTATTTGTTAATTAAAGAGGTGTTTTGTGCCTGAATTCAGTAAAATAAAAAGCTAATTGTGTAGTTCTCACTGGAATTTACGGGTTCGCACTCAATTTCAATAAATTTATAGCGCTTGAGTCTCATTTTGAAGCTGCAAGTGAAGGCTAAGAGAACACCAGTGTGAAGTTAGAGGTTGCTAATAGAGAGGCGAAAGGCTAGTTTCTGTTTACGGGAGATTATTAGTATTATGAAGTTTGTGAGATGGTGATCAGCATCTCTATGGAACTGAAAACGCTCTTTTTGGAAAGATCGAACAAATTCTCGTTGGAAAATAACTCGAGGCACGAAGCTGTATGCTATTACGTTTGGGATTTTTATGACGTTTCCTGTCATATCAATGTGATTCAAGAATGACGGAATTTAGTGAGCTTGTTTAACAGTCTCGAGACGAGTTAGAGAAATAATGGATTTTAACTCCAAAAGAACCTAAAATGGTAGTTTATCGATGTTACCGCTACAAAATATCAGCTACTTGACTCATTATGAAATTTCATTCCTCTTATATAATCAGTTGTGTTCATGAGTTCAAAACTAGGTTGCTATGGATGTAAATACTAATAAATGTCAACATCCCAATTGAATGTCCTTACCGTTACCATCTCGTAAAAATAAATTCATTAGCTCATTGATTGTTTTTGATGTAGACTTATTGAAATTTCTTGAGCTAAAGACTTTTAACGATTTTGGTGCTCCCGAATACTTGATTTCTGTAAGGTTATACGACACAAGATAGTATATATCATGACTTCTATAGGAAGGTTTACGGGATGGATTGGATTCATGAAATCAACTAAAATGAATTAACACTGTTGTAAAGTAGTTCAATAAGCTTAGTACTGCTCACAAACTACCTTATTGTATCCCTCAGATTCATAAAATTTCAGATTTATATGCTATAATTCTATATTTCATCCAGAACCAAAGAATGATACTACTTTGTAGTAATTTATAATCTAGATTTGTTAATTGCATTTTCTCATCAATTGACACATCACTTCGCTGCAAATCATTCAATCAACTCATATGAGATTTTATTTGCATTATCTTCGAAAAGAGATCTATTTATTCGGTTTTGCTATTAATCGCATTTAGATGTTATTTCTTTATCATTTTTTGTTTTTACAAAAATTTCCTGTTGAATATGAAATAGAATCATATTTCAAGATTTACTTTGTTACCGGCACAGTTTCACATTATTTGAAATTTCTAATATCATCGAGACACTCAAATCTCGGGTACAAACAAAAAATATAAAATCCTCTTTCTCATGAGTGGTAGACGCTTCCACTCTGAATTCTCACTCAAAAATCTTTCAGAAATTGGCATTAAGTCACCTATTCATCAAAATCTTTTGTTTAATTATTAATTTGATTATTTAATTTGCTTAGAATCCAGTAATTGAGAACTATAGGGATTTTTGAAAATAATTACCAAGAAGTCCAAAGAAAACAGTCACATTTGACCACATCCAGCTAACCTTTTAAGTCTGGATAAGAAAGTTATCAACTAGTCAGATGCCCTTTCAATTCAATGAAATATTATCTAATAGTTATAAGAATCAGCATCATTCAGACTTTTTCACAAATAAATTTTATTTATTCATGTCGACAGCCCTCAAGAAAAAACCATTGCGGCTTGAACTCAGTAAAAAACGAAACGAATACATCGCACAGGCACTATTCGGGGTCAACATAGAGAGGCCAAAAATTATAAAGTAGTATCAATACCCACACCCCCTTGTACTTAATTACCTCGAATTTAGAAATAAAGAAAGGGGGAGCGAAAGCATGAATTCCCTTCAACTTAAACCAGACGATGCTTCAGTCCTTCCTCGAATAAAACCACCCACTACAAAAAGCCAAATAATTACTCCTCGGTCACAGGTTTTCCAATTGAATGCATCAAATTCGTTGACAATGAGTCCCAATGGCATGGGTCTTTTCAAATACAAAGGATCTCTGGAGCAGCTGACTTCGTTGGAAAATCATCTTCCTTCGAAGATGACCCGGAATCGGTCTGTTCAAGAAATGTCACAGATAGGCTATTCTCAAAATAGGGCGAGTAATAAGAAAGTTACAACGATGCAAGAAAGTCATGAGGAAATGTTGAAGAGAAGATCGAGCAATCAGGGTAGTTTAGTTAGAGCAGACAGCCAATTTATTGGCTCTCAAAATAGCGTCGCTGAGATCGGTGAAAGCAATTCAAACCCGCCTTCAGAGTCTCTGTCCTTGACAGAGTTCTTGAATGGATATAAGCCACTTGATCCGAATCTCTTTGAAGAATTAAAGAGCCTCCCTGATGTGGTCTTTTTTCGAGTGAAAAATGGCCTTTATTATGGAGAAACGAGCGGCTCGTCGATTCGCCATGGCAAAGGTGAGTTTATTTGTCTCTAAAGCATTAATTTACATGCTTTGAAGGTATAATGGTGTACGACTCTGGTCAAATTTATGAAGGTGAATGGAAGAACGACATAAAGACGGGCAAAGGAATCGAAAAATATACTAATGGACATATTTACGAAGGAGAGTTTGACAAAGGGAAACCTCATGGAAAAGGAGTTTTTAGATGGGAAGCAGGAGATTTCTATGAAGGGGAGTTTTTTGAGGGGCAAAAGCATGGAAAAGGCAGCTGGAAGAACATTACAGGTTCAAGTTATACGGGAGACTGGGTTCGAGGTGCAGCCAATGGCTTTGGCACTTATAAATGGCCGAATGGTAAATGACACTGTTGCTGCAGGCGATTTAGTAATTTTCTTGATAACTAGGGGATTGCTATGAAGGTGGGTATAAAAATTCACAAAAAAGCGGGCATGGGATCGAAAGATTCGCAAACGGTGATATTTACGAAGGAAATTATGAAGACGGTGTGTTTTCAGGAATTGGTGTGTATTATTGGGTCAATGGATCGGTTTATAAGGGAGAATTCAAGAACGGCTTGCGTGACGGAAATGGAGTTTATCAGAGCGAACTTGGAGAGAAATACGAAGGGAGCTATCGAGAAGGAAAGAAGCATGGGTACGGAGTCTTTATCTGGCCAAGTGGGAACGTATATAAAGGGGATTTTGTCAACGATCTGAGAGAAGGATATGGAGAAATGAGTTGGAAAGACGGCAGCTATTACAAAGGCCAGTGGATGCGCGGAATTCAGAATGGGAAAGGAGAGTTCTTGGTTCCGCGGAAATACGACGTGAAAGGAGTTTTTCATAAAAATGTTTATGGAAAGCAGCAGAACAGCCCGGGAGTGAAAATCCCCAATCGCTCCCAAGTAAAGTCGCTCAAGGCGGCGAGCATGAATTTTCATGACTCTAATACACGCCACAAAAAAATTCTGAGTAAGAATAATGAACTCGAAGAAGTCATCAAAGCTATTCAGAAGAACCCAGATACTGGGACCGTTAAACTATAATAGTATTAAGACCTTCTCTGTATTTTTTTCCGCTCTGAGTCTTCTTATATGCTACATATTTTTTTCATAAAAAAACTTTCGCTTCTCACTGAGCTAAGAGAGATGTTACAATTTTAACCATATATGTCGATATTACGACTAATACTAATGGAAAAGTGAGGGTTACGGCTGTTGTAAGTTTTTTCTTATGAAATAAACCGGCGAAATCTTTCGAGATCTCAAAAGGAAATAAAATTAATTGATAATTTTTATTTGAAAACCAGTATCTTTGCCGCCATAATCGAAAACCTAGCGGATATTGAACCTACTTCTCCAAACTTAGAATTTCTGGAGCAAAATGTGCTCCAACGAGTTTCTTCCAGACAATAGAATTGATTTGGTAGATAAATTAGTTACAGATCTCTAGAAGAGCCACCGTTAGAAGGGTTAAGCCCGCTTTTTATGAAAAAGATAATATAAAATCACTCTTAACTGAATTTAGCAAATAAAATTTTTTGCAAATATAAAATCGAGCGAATGAGTACGAAACTGAAATCCCGATTAACGGACAAGCTGCCTGCAACGAAGACCCCTGACAGCGACCAGGAAGAGCAAGAAGTCAAATCCCCCAAAAGCTCTGTCTCCAAAGAAGAAGAACGAAACAAGTCCAGTATATATGTTTCTTTCGAAAGTGAAAAATCATGAAGGCAAAGTTCCTCGAGCGTTTAGACCAAATCAATGTGAATACTAATTTTCCTTTACTGAGCCTTTGAAGTCATGAATTGACCTTTTTAAATAATTTAAAATCTCGAATACGAATATCCTTGGAATGGGCTGCGTAGAGAACCAACGAGTACATTGGCTCGTCCGTTCTCTTCGCAATCTACCCACAAAAAGGACTACCAGTGAGAATCGATTTGTACTTCTTTTTTAAATTATGGAATGAAGGATTCAGAAATATTAAGTGGCTGCCATTCATCAAGGAGATGATCGATTTTCATTAACAAGAAACTTTCCAGGGTTTCT
>ENA-UOTZ01001050-UOTZ01001050.1-compost-metagenome-genome-assembly--contig:-NODE-1050-length-20896-cov-19.667900_pt1 | contig 20896 bp, 19 predicted proteins | sample MGYA00238144_ERZ746983 | MGnify/ENA primary metagenome ERZ746983 (study PRJEB28759, sample SAMN06268863) | compost metagenome | isolation source: single cell | place: USA: California, Emeryville, Joint... | reverse complement strand
TGAAAACTCTAGCAACGGCATTAACGACTCAATCATTGATTATAATCAGCCCGATTTCGATCCCAACAGCATTAAGACTGGAGATTTACCTCCAAGAGCTCCAGAAGCGGTCCGCAGAGCTCAATAAGAGAGCAGAACGATGACCTTAACTGGTCTCACTGACAGTTCCCTAATGAATTGCCAGCCAACAAACTCTCTGAAAGCAAACTGTGAGCTGTCTTGTGTAGGTGGGCAGGCGATGGCCCGTTCATTCTCACAAGGGCTTGCATAATCCTGTTAAGAATAGAGATTTGAAAAGTTATTCATATGTTGCTTAAAAACTGACATCTCTAACGATTCTACAAACTTTGAACAAGTCGTCAAAACTTTCAAAAGAACCTCCCCGCTTAATGGAAAAAAGGAAATTATGTTTCTCACAAATGTGTATTGCAGACATGCATTTTCCCTACAGTAGTAAACTCTACAGGCTTCGTAAGAAAATAGTCACTTTTTATAGGTCATTGTTTAGGCTACTATTTGTAGATAGAGTTTTCTAGAGATCTTGGGATATTTGGTAAATATAGAGAACTCAAACCAAAAATTACAAAAATAGATGATATCATTTAAATAAAATCTTTCTTCAAATAAAGAACTTTCTAAATTCGAGAAACAAAGTAACTAATGTTAGTATCTAACTTCTCATATCCTCCCGGTGTTATGAGTTATGGCTTTAGGGTAGAGCTGCAACGGATTTCTCTAATTTCTTAGATATTTGATATGTCCTTACATGATTGTTACGTAGAAATCTGTTTCTGAAAGTAGGTTAATTCTGTAATGAAATATGCAAAAGACCAAAATATTCATAACCCACTATTCTAACATATAATATATATGAGAAAGGATCTAAAACGCAACCTCCTCAAAAATATCAACCGCAATCAGCTCTCTACAAATATTTTATTTGCATTCCCACACCTTGACAGTCTTGTCAACGGATCCTGTGGCCACCATTAGGTACTTCGCGCTCGCTGCTATCGTTGAAACGAAATGACTATGCGCATCATTAATTTTCTTCGTGCACTTTCCATTCGTCAAATCCCAAACTCTCACCGACTTATCATCAGAGCAAGAGTACAAGTACTTCCCTGAATGATGGAACGCGAGATCTCTGACCCAATTATCATGTCCTACCAGCGTATGTATCAGGGCTCCATTACCAGCATTCCAAATTTTGATCGTTTTGTCTCTTGAAGCGCTGATTAAGAAGTTCAAATGATGGTATTTCTGCGGGCCAGACTTGGTTGGAATGACCGTCTTATCCTCCTTTTTCTCTTCCTCTTTTCCAATGGCGCTCTTGTAATAGTCGCTTTCAGCGATCGCTTGACGAGTCACATCATCAGTCACGAAAATTATCGCCTCAACGACGTGCTCATGGCCGATGAGCTCGATGTGAGGGTTCGGGTTATCGATGTTCCAAATGATGATTTTCTGATCGCTGGAGCAGGAAGCGATTATTTTACCTGTTTCATCGCTGATAGCAGAACGGACCCATTCATCGTGTCCCGTGTACGTCCTGACGCAGTACCCTGTACTAACGTCCCAAAGCTTTATTGTCTTGTCTCTTGATGCTGAGATAAGGAAATCTCCGCTAGGTAAGAACCGGGCAGTTGAAACGCTATGATCGTGCCCGTTGAGCGTCTTTGCAACTTGGTATGAGCTCAGATCATGCAATTTAATAGTCAGGTCAGAGCTGCAGGAAGCGAGGTATTTCCCTTGCGAATCGAATGAAATGTCATTGATAGTGGCAGTGTGTCCTTTAAGCGTTCGTTCTAACTGTCCATTATCCAAGTCCCAGATTTTGATTGCTGCGTCCTCTCCACAGGTGGCTAGCATTGAATATTGAGGGTGAAATGCGACTCGTGTTACTGTTCCTCTATGCCCTTGTAAATCGAACCTGGCTGGAGTTTTCGGAAATAGCAATTCGAGATCTTCTGCGGAAAGGTTTGATTTATGGATTGGACCGGTGGAGTTCTTCGCTTGCTCTTTGAGCTGTTCGATTTGGGCCTCGAGCTCCATGCATTTTTTCTGGAGACGGATGACAGAGACCCACTTTTTCTCAAGCATATCGGGCATGGAGGTTTTTTCATTAGGATCGTAGTTAGTGTTGGCCTCTTTTTTAAAAATTTCTAAGGTTTCGTCCATTTTGTTTTTGGCAAGATATTCCGCAATGGCCTTATGGAGCTCTTCCTTCTGCTTGTCAGTTAGTACCATTTTTGCCCGATTTTTCTTAAAGGTGGATGATTTAATTAATTTCTTATAGAAAATATCGTTAGTGTTGTTCCGAATAAAAAAGATTTATCTCGAGTTTATTCGCAAGAATCTCAATTATGCTTCTTTTTTGAACGCTTTTCGCCTATTAAAGCAAATATTAGTTGTGGATTTCAATTTAAAATTTGGTATCAAACCATCTTTAGAAAAATGCTCAATTATTTTCGGCGATGACTCCATTCTTTTGTTTTTAGTTGATAATAATATTCATGATTTTTTGATTATTTCCCTCCACTTTTCAATTGATGATCTTCTAGCTTCAAATCGATTAGATCAAAGTGGCAGACAATTTTCTCAATAATTACTTGAAAATGCTATGTGAAAGTGGGAAATCAAGGAACTTGAGTCTATTGCGGACGAAATAAACTCATTCCAAATGAAATAGAATTGAGAATGAGTATACACACTATTTTGCATGACAATAGATGAGTCTCATGTTTCTCACACCCGGTTTGAATTTTGAAATTTAACAGCAGGGTAAACAATAGAGGAAATCAATTCCCTCCAAAAATTAAAAGAAGAAGCAAAACACAATAAAAGAGAAATTGCTTCGTACAATAAAGTCCAAAACAGACAAATCAAAATAATCACAGAAATTCATAAATTCATAAATTCAATTGATTTTATACTAAATGGAAAAACTATCTATCCATGAAAATGTCGCTGCGATCTTTTTAATTAATCGCGTCTTTTTCCATATTTCTCCTTAAACAACAACAACCACCTTAATTTACAGTAATTATTGGGTATTAACACCTACTACTTCGAGACCGCCCTTCCATTATATTTATTCATTCACGGTTTCTTGAATAACCTCGAACGAATCTTGCAGACTCTTTTTCGACGTGTAATATAAAAACGACTTCTTATGATTCGATGAGTTCACATCTCCCATGCTCTGTTGCAACAGTGGACGCCTCGTCGGACTATACACCTCCATTGATAACTTCAGCGACCCTCGATCGTCTGCGTCACCCAATAATTTCCTTTCCTCATCGCAACTCTCATCATCAATCTTCGATTCCAGTATCTCTGCGATTTCATCCGCAAGATCCCACATCTTCTTCTCCTGTCTATTATGCAGCTGAATCTTCTTCGCAATCAGATGCTCTTTCTTCATGTGACGATTAAACTTCGTAATCGGATTCGCGATTCTCCTCTTTGCGATTTTCTGAACCTGCTCCGTGTCCATAAGGCTCGCATTCGATTCCACGCCTAACCCATCGTTAATGAGTTCGTTAAGCATGGAGCTTGTGAGGAAGTTAAGCTCGTTATTATAATATTTGATCAATTCGTTCTCTTGGTTCATACTGTTTGCCTTCAAGACCATTTTCATTTTGGGTGGCCTCTGGCTCTTTTTCTCGTGGGTCTTCAGGGTTGTAGGGTATTTATCAAACTTTAAGAGATCGTTTTCGTATCCGCTTATAGGAACGCTGTTTATCTCGCTCTCCTCTCTCATATCTATGTCAGCCAAAGTCTCCTGTAATTCAAAAATAGAGCCATGGTGGACATCCCCTCTCGAGCCACCTGTAGGCTTCATCAGATCGCCTTTCGATCCGCCATTGCCCGTCAACAGGTCTCCTTTGGAAGAAGACCGCTTTCGATAGGAAGTACGACTGAGCAATTCAACATAAGACCTTTTTCTGCCTTCATCGTGCTCGCTGCTGCCAATAGCAGCAGACGTACCTTTCGGAAACAGATTCGCGATTTTAATTTTCCTTTTCGCTTTCATTAGTTTCTCCATAATCGAGATCTTTCGGTCCATTTTAGTATTCGTGTTGGCTGACACTATTAAGGACGATTCCTCATTTTTGTTTGTTTTATCGTCGTCTTGACCTAAGTATATCGATCTGTACAAGTGCTTCAGGCGTCTGGCCACATCGTTGTAAATGACTTTGCTATCGTTCAAAATCTCGGTGATTTGATTGTTCGTCTTCTCGATTAACTCTATTCGTTCGTTCATAAACAGGATCTCTCTCTGAGCGTCGTCTAAGTTCCGATTTTCTCTTTGCTGCCTCTCCTTATACCTCTCGACTTTCAAGGCTTCCTGTTTTGCTTTGAAAGCCATTTCGAAATTATGTCCCAGAATTACAATGGGAAAGGTGAAGAGCAACATTCCCACGACTGCTGCGCACGATCCTACAAGTTTCCCGATCACTGTCTGCGGCACCAGGTCTCCGAAGCCCACAGTAGTCATCGTCACGATCGCCCACCACATCGAGTCCGTTATGGTCTCTACCAGTCTCGAGCTTTCTCCTATTGTATCAAATACACTTCCATTCTCTGCATAAAAGAGTAACGTTGCAAACGACAGGTTCATCACGATCACAAAATAAAGCACGAACCCTGACGCCGTGACTGAGGTCCTCAAGCCAGTGAGAAAAGTCTCGGTTCCCTTCATATAACGTCCGACTTTCAACACTCTAATGATTCTGATGAATCTCAATATACGGAGGATTCGCAGCGTATTGATAGTTTTGACATCATCAACCAAGGCCAAATTGACATAGAAAGGCACAAGGCTCAGCATATCCACGACGTTCAAAAGCTGAGTGATATATTTCCATCTGCTCATCCCAAACGCAGTACAACAGATCCACCTCATGCCTAGTTCGACAGTAAAAGACATCGAGACAATCCAGTCTAAGACAGCAAGACCAGGGTAGTCGCCTGCAACGCTAAAACTATAAATGGTTACCTCCACGATTGTGAAGATAATGCATCCGAGTATATATAAAAATAGCACTTTTGCTAGTAAAGAACTGCCAGGGTCCTCCAATAAGACGTAGAGCATCTTTTGCCATTTCAGCAGCCTTCGATAGAACGCAGTTTGCTGGAATTTGATTATTATTGAAGGTTTTTTGGGTTCTTGTGAAGATTCTGACTTGGGATCCTTTGCTTTTGGGTTTTTGGTAAACTTTGATGATTGGGTGATGTTGCGGAGGTTCTTAAAGTTGGTCATTATCGAGACCTTCCGCCAACTGTCTTGCCTAGAGAAACTTTTATCGGCTGAGCTTGTACTCTCAACTGAACCTTTTCTTGAGCCAGGAGCACCAGGACCGTCTAACTGGTTTTGCTTCATGAGACGAGCGATAATAGGGTTGATGGCCGTTTTCGGCTCGTTTGGGCCATTGGAATTCATAGTGCTACAACTTCTGCTCTGTGAAAATTTTTTTCTGTAGGCAGGCCTGAGTTAAGTAAGAAAAAAGCTATTTAATTGTACTATTAGTCGTAAAATTTACTTAATCTGTTTAATTTTAATCGGAATGAACAATACCGAAAGAGTTTAAATTTTTGGGTATAAAGGTGAACGCGCAGCATAATGTCAGCGATTGAAGGTGCTTGTACTGGGGTTCACGTTAGTTTGAAGCGACTAATTGTACAGTTTACTAATAACTTGCTTCTATTTCAAGCATAACTTGTAGCTAATTTTGGCAATTGAAGAGAAATTTGTCAGGAATTGAATATCTTAATGGGGGATACTATCTTAGAGAGAATGAATGAATCTTCATAAACCAGGGCTTCACGTTTATTTCTTACTATATTTGAAGAAAAAATGAAACTTTACTACATATTCAAGAATAGCTTTTAAAAAAATAGTGCGATGGAACCAAGAGAAGCATAAAAGCTGGAAAGAATCGAAAGAGAGCACCTAATGCGAGTAGGTTCGAGCCTACAACATGAATTTCTTTCTTATAATGATAAAATAGTATTGGCCGTTACGGATTCAAACATTTGGTTTGAAAAGATAACCAAGAGTGTTAACGGTGCGAGCCGGCAAAAAACTGATGACTGAAATTTTTGACTAATAAGAATGGTGAAAAGAAATCAGCTAACATGCAATAACACATTTTCATTCTAAAGGGATCATAACGGCAGTGCTCTTGAACAACTCCTTGACCCGACGAAAAGCAGAATTTCCTTCTAGGGGTAGTATTTTCATTAATAGGGATATTATATGAAATAGATGCGACTGTTTGGGGATGCTTGCCTTAATAATGAAGCCATTAAATTAGTTGAACACAATCTACAAAATTGGAGAGAAGTGACCAAATTCTGCTAATAAAACACCTCAGACTGTTCCATCACTGCGCCTTTAGCCCCTAACCTCCAGCTGTGAGATGTCCAAGGACCACTTGAGAAATTTTAAATCTTGATAAAATTCTCAGTCAAGTTCCAGATAGCATATCTCTCTCAAGAAATTAGAGATTTCTGGTTAATTTCTTTTGCCAATCATTATTTTCGTTATCATCCAAAAGTATAGCCAGGTTGTGTAGCAGTAAATTAATTTCGTTACCAACTCAAAGTTACTAAATATCAATCAGAAAATAAGAAATTGATAAAATTTATTGTCAAAGTTATCACTATTTTAATGCAGATGCAACGAAATCTAAATTCGAGCGAACAGAATCCGAAAACAAACACCTCCAATGCCCGTGAACTTCCATCATTTGAGCGACTTGATTCTTTTGGACAAAATCCAAGCAATCAAAAGCAAGCATCTCCTTTCAATAATATCGAATTAACTTCCAGCGTAAAGAGTAATATCCCATTTGCAAACCCGAATCAAGGAATCCAAAACCAAGTGAATAACCAAGGGACTGGGGCTCAAATGCAGAATAGTAAAATGATAACTCCATTCAATACGGTCGCTTATGAGGCGTTTAAAAACAATGGATCTACCATAAATCAAAACCCAGGCATGACAGCAAGCAAAGTTCACAGCCAGAATGAAACGAGTGTCGTCAAACCTGTCTCCAATAACCAGAGTTTGAGCTCCTCGGCTCAGAGATACTATTATTTAGACGGAGGCATGTCTCATAATGCATCTCAAGAAGCAATTTTCCCTCGAGCTCGATTTAATAACTCTGCAGTCGCAAAACTTACCGCGAATATTCCTGTCACCAACAGCAGTACAAGTAATGCTAATAGGGCGCAATCAGCAGATCCAAGGGGAGCTGAATCGATGAATAACTCAAAGATTGAGCAGAATAGGATCATGAATGCTAGTTATAACCCATCCAACGTCTTTACAAGTCTCAACGCTCAAAATCTGGGCAATAGCCAGTACAACGAAACCAATCAATCGCAAAAGAATAGTGCAGTGTTTCAACCGAATACGAGCACGAATCCTCATCAGCTAGGTAATAGTCAGCAAGGCGTTAATCAGCTCGCAACGAGTGTGCATCAGCAAAATATGAGTCAATCCAAGATAGAAGCATCGCCGTCAACGGGAAATCAAGTTTTAATGGGATCCACAGTCAACCAGGCGAATATAGGGCCAAACCTGCATCAAACAAACGGATCGGCAGTAAATCAACCTAGTCCAGGGTTTGGAGTCCAGGCTAATTCCACCCAAGAGCAAGGCTTGCCTGCGTCTTTAATGCCTTATAACTTCAGTGGGTTAAGCTCGGCGTCAGCCGTCTCCATCTTGCTCGGAAACGCATTGAACTCGAAGCAAATACAAAGCACTGATTCGAGTCGAATACAAAGCAACAATCAGGAGCCAGTGTACAATAATGCTTTCGAAGAGAAAATGAGCTTTGGCCCTGAACAGAAGGAACCAGAATTGATAATTAAGCCAAAAAACATGGCTGATGCACTCGAGCTCCAAGCCTTAGCATCGCAGCAATCAACGAAAAAGACACTCTATCATTTATTTGATAACAAAAGTTGGGAAAGCTACAATGCATCGCCGATAGAAGATGAAGATACACCATTTAAAAGGTCAAAAGAAAAGGAATTTAGCAAATTGACCTCACCGCCTATGTTCGCTTACCAAGATCATTTACAAAAATCTATCCTAAAACTCACCGAAAGCAGCGATAAGCGCACCTCTGATGGCTTTGGAATGTTTAATATCGCAACGAACCAGTTCAAAGAATCGAATTCTAAAGGTTCGAATGACAGAGAACTCTCCAATATCATGACAGAATCGAAAATACAACCAAACATGAGAACCTCCACTAAGGAAGGTGCTTATGACTTCCAAGCGCCAATCAGATTTTCTGCTGATCACAATGAAAATATTACTTACGATGCAAGAGAGACTCATCAATCTGGGGATAGTAGGCTGTATTCAGCAGCTTTACTCGATTTTTTCAAACAAGGAAACTTACTCAACGATGCTGTCAAAACACCTGCTAGGAACCAAAACACCTCGCAAGTTAAACTCTCAACAACCGATTTTTTCACAAAGGGAAATCTGGTCAATGACTCTCTTGGAACTCCTTTCGGAAACCGAACGAACTCTCAAACGAAACAACCTTCGGGCAATACTGTGGACTTAGGGAGCTATTTCAATAAAGTAGGGGAACTTCTCACACCTGACATGCTGCAGGATGGAGAGGACAGCGATAAATTCTTTTATCGGACTCCGATCAAAAGGATCTTTCCGCCGAATCTAACTGTGGAAAAGCATCGTGGGTATAAAGCTTCAACGCTGGCGGATGGAGATGAAAATGAGAGTGGTTCAGCGTTGGATCGTTCTAGCAAAATGACACGATCGATAAAAAAATCGGCACCGAAGAATGAAGTTAAAGTGGAGAAAACTTCTCCGGAGAAATATCGTTACTTTGAGAAGGACATACAGCTGGATGATTATGATTTCCAAATCCAAAGGCTGAAGGAGCATGGGAAATTGGTAATCAATGAAAGTGCGACCTTTGGAAGAGCTAGCGGGCTCAAAGGCTCAAGAAAGTAACTCGGGTTTGCATAATAACCGTGTGGGGTGTTTGATTAAATGATAAGTGCTGTATAAAGCTTAACTATATGTCAGATATAGCATGTTTTGGTTATATTTAATAGTCATCCGCTAAGCATAGCTTTATTTTGCTTCGCTAATCACTTAATGATAAAAATGTTCTTTGAAATTAAATTATAAGTATTCTGTGGTCGTAAGTCCAAATCAACGCATGACCAGGTTAAGCTAGAGAGAATAGCTACCTACGAGTTAGAGTACTCTCTTCAAAGCAATACTTAGAGAAAGAGTCGGATTTTGTGAATTGAGGCCTTAAATACATCGAGACGAGAGATAATTTATATACCGAAGCAGCAAACACATTCTTGAGCTTTCTTCTTGGTTTTCAACCACTATCTATAGCTCTTAATATTAATTTTTGAGGCGAAAAACTCGAAATTCCTAACTTAAGGAAACAAATCTCTTAGAAAATCGTAATCTGTATTAATGCATTTCTTTTTCAGGCATCTTCCTCAACTTAGCGATAAGAGCTAAGTCCGCTCCAGGAAAAGCTCCTCAACTCTCTTCCTTCTCCTAGCCTTATCGTACCACGAAAAGCTAATTCGATTTATTTGACTCTGGCCTCGACTTTAAAATTTTTATCCTTAAAATGAATAAATTATCAAACAGCTATTTCGAGCTAAATAAAAAAATAAAAGAGAGCGATGCCCATGGCAACCCCTTAAGAAATAAAAGAAACATAATCAGCACTCAAACATTTCGAGTCATATTTCCCTTAATCAGCTCCTACATGATTTTAACTAATGGCTCTTCGGGACATTAGTTAAAATAGCTTACGTTCTGATGAGAGACCCAGGACTTTGCTTTATTCATTTCTCGAAAATTGCGTTGGTATTAATTTAAAATGATCTATCATCGAATACTCTCATAGTTTTTCGTTTGTTTGGAACTGAGGCACTTTCACATTCTGGCACAACCTCCCTTGTGATAATAATTCGCAGAGGGTGCTACTAAAATAATCTTATTCGATTTCGCGTTCACGATTTATAATTTAAAGGAAACCTTCTCTGATTTTTTAAAAAAATTCTTAAATAAGTTTATTAAATTAACTTTGCGAAATATCATGAATTCAACTACCACTACAAACTCTGCTGTCGAAATCATCAAAGGTACATTTCTCCTCGCTACGAGGAGGCAGAATCCAATCTCACTAACCAATTTCTGATCAATAGACAAGCTATATTGGATTTCCGACAAGCAGCCGCCTAAAAACATGCCTGATGCTTACTTCTTCTGCATCGACAATGTATGTGTTCTACGTCTGACTTGACCTTAGTAGAATACCATAGGATCTAGTGTATCAGCCTTTCTTCGCGGATTTCGGCCCTCTGGACATGGGAAAAACATATCGCTTCGTTACTGAACTCGAGAAACTCCTCAAAGAACCGAAATTTCTGAAATACAAAATTTATCACTACTGCTCAGTCGACAGCGCGAAGAGAGCGAATGCGGCATGCCTCATGGGCGCTTTTCAGGTAATGAGTGCTCAAAACCGTCCTTATTCTAGTAAAAATAGGTGATAATCCTTGGTAAAACCGCAGAAGAAGCCTGGAAACCTTTTAAAAGCCTCGCGCAGCCTTTTGCTGACTACCGTGACGCTGGCTATGGAAGTTGCACTTATAAATGCACAGTAAATATTCCCCGATATATTTCAATGTGTTAACAAATAAATACAATTCTTTAAAGATATTGGATGTGCTCAGAGGGTTGGAGTATGGAATCAAACTCAAATGGTTCGACGTGAAAACGTTCAATTTAAGAGACTACGAATTCTACGAATCGGTTGAGAACGGCGATTTGAACTGGATTATCCCAGGGAAATTTGTCGCGTTCTCAACTCCTCACGACAAGTCTCGAGACACGGAAGGAGTAATGGTTCCATAAGAATTAGTAACTAACGGACATAACCTCTAGTGGAGAATGTTCACTCCTGATGATTACGTTCCAATTTTCAAGAAGTTTGGAGTGACGCGAGTCATTCGCTTGAACAAAAAGGAATACGACAGAGAACGGTTTATTAAGAACGGAATTAAGCATACTGAGCTCTATTTCCTTGATGGCTCCACTCCCAGCGATGTATTTCTACATTGCAGTATAACACCTTGAATCTAATGACATGGCAATGTAGGAAATTATCGACGAGTTTCTGCGAGTGTGTGAGGAAGAAAAAGGCGCAGTTGCAGTGCATTGCAAAGTAACCCTAGCCGTGAGATTTCTCGGTTTCATTGATGATTTAAAAAGGCTGGATTGGGCCGTACAGGAACACTAATTGCGTGCTATGCAATGAAGCATTACAAATTCAGAGCCGCTGATTTTATTGGCTATATTCGCTTAATGAGACCTGGCAGCGTTCTCGGTCCGCAGCAGCAATTCCTGAATGTAGACACTATTTACTTTAAACTCGATCCTTAAGTTTTCCCATTATTCAGGACAAGGAATCTATATATCTGAAGATGGCTGAGAAATCCCCCATCTACAAGGCGATCCAACCCTACATCGAAGATGTCAAGGCTATTACTCAAGGAATCAACGTACATTTTTTTTTTTTGAGGCAATGTGACACTGGGTATTCAGGGACTTGAGCTTGAATCGAAGAAAACAATCGAAATGTCTCCGGAAGAGAAATACATATCAAAGTTCGGAGATACAGGCCAGGCGAACAGACTCATGGACGCTAAAAAGTAACATAACCCACAGCCCACTAAATATTTATAAAATATTTATAGAAATCGCTCTTCCAACTCACCGATGCTAAGATCCCGAGAGACTCAGGACACGAGTAGTAGCCAGGATACCAGCACTGATGTTGTCGCCACAGATAACAGCATCCCTAAAAACGGTAAGCTTTTTCTTTCTCTCTCCACAACTCTTAACTTGAATTTAAAGAGCATTATGCATTTAGTACTAATGCTAACCCATTTAAACGAACTACTCCTAAAAAATAGACGATATATATAAAAAATGGTTTCTCAAGGTTTTCGATAAGCCATTCATTATATCAAATTTTTTCCAGTGATATTTATCAACTATATCCTTTGCTGTCCAAGAATTATGTGTTTATGCTTTATTCCGAGTCATCGTATCTTTATTCAATTGTTCAGTCGATATTTTTACAGTCTATAAGGACTTTTATGAAAGGAATTGAATGATTTATTTTCAAAACCAGCTGTCAATTATTTAAATTAGACCGAAGAGAAAAGTAAATGAAATTTACTAAAACATCCATGGCAGCAGCTATCCTAGCGTTCATAGCGTTTGCCGTGCCAGCTGTATACGCGCATTCCTTGGACAGTCTCAGCTTCACGCACTTAACTTCTGAAAATTATCACAGATACATGCAAGATTCACGGAATCTTCTCGTATTATTCAGTGTTGGGTGGTGCCATGCCTGTCAACCCATTAGAAACAAATGGAAGGCTATTGGCGATCAATTGAAGGACAGTTTCATCACTCTCGCTGTGGATGGGTAAGTAATTGTGATAATACAATCTGTCTAATCGACTCCCATTAGTGATGGCGAAGCTTACTTAAAGGCCTTGTATAATATCGATGCCTTCCCAACAGTGTTGTTGATTGATAAGCAGCGAAACAAATATTATGAATTTGATTTTAATGCGAAGATTGGTATCCCATCATGGGCCTCTTACGAATACCACAAATCACCAGGAAAGCCAATCCCTACCTCGGTGAACTTAGTGTTATATGTGGAGTTGTTAATCACGAACTGGTACACACGAAACCCTCAGTCATATTATATGGTGCTCGCAGCCTCTTTTGGTACGATCATTCTCTTGAGGTTTATGAGAAAGCCAAAGAAGCCTCTTTCTCGACCTCAGACAGATGAAAAGAAAGATATTAAAAAAGAGTAAATCTATATTCTGCATGCAAATTTATGTTTCTTCGTATCTTATATTTTTTCATTACGAATGAAAGCAAAAACCTAATTTTCTCTCACATACGAGTTAAATGTTTTGTTGTTGCCTACGGCATGGCGTCTAATCTAACAGCTTATATCTGTAAGAGGAATCATTGGTAGAGTAGGAGCCTATCATGTTCACTTAGAATAGAGGCACACACGCTATGCTTTACTCATATAATATGAAACTAACATCTTTGTATCAATTAAATTGCTTCACTCGATATTCCAGCAACAGCGGAAAAGATACATCAAAGGTTTAACGGTTCGATAGAAAAGTGTTAAACGAATTTCCATGAAGAATGTTTTGCTGTTTAGACCAAAACTTTTTCAACAGCAGCTTTGAATTCAAGAGACTCATCTGAACGTTTGAACTATTGTAATTAGGGAAATGGTAAGTCATATTTTGGAGTAGAAAATTGTAGTTTTACCATAAGTTTAACATTATCTCTTTCAATTTTCGGTTCATTCGTAGGTTGCGCTGTTCCTGAGGCGGTTTGATCCTTCTTCTCCGGAGTATTGAAACAAATGATGCTTAAAGTTGCTGGCTTATCCGGGAAGATATGCTTTATCTTGGAGATTTTCGGAATCAAAGCTCCCTGATATCGAACGAGCTTCGTAAGATCCCTTTTTGAGAAAAAAATCGTTAAGGCACGTTCGAACCGAATTAAATGGCATACCTGAAGACGATATAGTGAGTGCCAGTGCTTTTAGACTTTTCTAAAGAGATGAAGCCTGCTTTTGTTTCCTGGCTGTCATTCGTTTTGAACTTATCCACACTCAACTATTAATCAATTGAGTTGCTGCTTTTGAAACAAATAGAGTCGGTTTACAGAAATTAACTTTTCGAAATGCTCATCGTAAACGTAATTTGCGGAGCTTGTTCCCTCTATATCTGGACTATCGGCTTTCAATGGCTCTCCGTCATCATCATCCCCTCCTTCTTCTACATAATCACCGAATTTCTATATAACTAAGTAAAAAAAAGTCTACCATCGCTGCCATCACCAGCATTTCCGAACATATTTGAGGAGCCTTGTGGAGCAGGCACATCATTGAGGTTACCAAATATAGAACCTAAACCAACATCAGTACACAAAAAGATCAGAAATTACTTGTTTTTGCACCTGAACCCCCGAAACCGCCTGTACTACCAAAAAGTCCACCTAATAGTTGCTTTAGAGGTATTCTATCGACTCATTGTACCCGATGGCTTAGACTCTGTTTGGGCAAGTAAATTAGCAAATAAAGATCCTCCTGCTGGTGCGCCTAATCGTCGTTACAACAAAGGATTTATCTTCTAGGTACTTGTATTAGACACTGCTCCTCCAAAAAGGGAGGTTGGCTTAGCTTCTTGACTTCCGAATAGAGGTTGGCTCGTACTTGGGTTTCCAAACAGTGATTCTTTCACACTCTCATTTGGTGTTTGACGTGCCAAAAGACCTCCAAATAGGCCGCCCGTTTGCGGAGTTTCCTCCTTTGAAGCCGATTTGATAATACTTTGGCCAAATAATGAACCGCCAGTTTTAGTTGCAGATTGTGCGTCTTCTTTCTGAATGGGTTTAGATTCAGTTGGCAAACCCGCCTCCACAGTCTCTGCACTTTGGGTGTTCGAGGTAAGGGACTGACTGCGTCCGCCAAACACTTGACTTCCATTTGCTTTGACCTCTTCCTTCCTAATAATCACGAATGAGCACTGCTTTCAACTACCAACATACTCGACAGTGGCTTTCTTTTCAGATCCAGTTTTTGGCTCTACAACTACAAGAAAATTAGACTTTCAATGCTAATTTGACGAATATACCAGGCTGACTGCTTTTCTTGCCGCTTTCTTGCGCCGCTTGTACTGATTGATTCACCAATTAGAGGGTTCGATTCCTTATAGAGGAATATACCTGCTGGTTGTTCAGTTTGCTTGGATTCTGAGGTTTTTGCGGGGATTTTATCAACAACAACCTCTTCGACTTGCTCAGTTCTCGTAATTTGAGTGAATGAAGGAGTTTGCTTGGCCTTTGAGTCGAGTTACATCATCAATCCCAGGAGATAGGTTATTACCTGACGATCGACGTGGTTGGTAGTTGCCTGTCTCGCTTCGGTTGGGCCCTCCTTTTCCACGACTGTCGTTGTAACCTTATCGACTACTATTTCCTGTTCAGCATACGCTTGGCTCGGATTTTTCAATGTCTTTATGCTTTTTTATAGAAGAGATTAGTGGTTTTGTGGCTTGTGAGAATGCTAATGGTACTTTCTTTGGGATGATTCAATCTTTGCTTAAATTAGAGGAATGGAATAGAGGATATCTTACTTGGGAGACTTCAGGTTCTCTTTCTTGAATTGGCTCCACCAAATTATAATCGTTCTTATAAAGGAATAAGCCGCGAATTTTGGAGGGTTTACTCTTTCAAGTTGGCTTTGGCCTTGAGGATTGGGCTGTTTTCTCTTGATAAAAAGACCAACAGTGGCTTGCTTCAATTTATTACAGAAAGCTTGCATGGTTAAATAGGAATAGATAGCTCGAGGAAAATTTTGAATTTAGCACTCTTTTTATTAACTAAGGGTGGGAATTAATTTAGATACACCGATCTAACAAATAACAAATCTTATGTGCAGGATTTCCCTGAGCTTCTGGGAGAAGCCTGCCTAAGAGAATATCATTTCGGTAGACTTTAATGATAATGAACGATTACTATGTACTTTGAAGGAATATCATTATTTTTCTGAATAAACTACATATGTTGATTTGAGAGGGCAACATTTAAAGTTTTGGTCACGAGGGAATCATTCCTTGATTGAAATCGGCAAAAGTTAAGGGATCACCTCAATGATACGATTTAAAAAGATGGTGGATATCGGATATGCAGTTTCTGCATAAGCTGTTGAATGCTATAGTCTTTCTTAATTATTAAGGTGTTAAAGAATAGTAATTGGATGAGATCATATGCTTACGATAAGGTGTAAATTAATCTTATGTAAACGAATGCCCTTATTATCGCTACTGAATTCGGAATGTAGAGAGATTGTGGCCATGTCAAGTATTGCTACTCAATATCACGGTAAATAGCTGAATTTGATAATTTTATATGTCTTTGAGAACAAATAAGCAAGCTGCTCTCTTTCTTCTATGAGAAGTTCAGCAGTTGCTTTCTAAGTAATTCACTGAGTCAACACGATTATTACATTAATACAAAATCTGAAATTGTCAAAGGAAAATCATGAAGCGTGTGATCTCTATATATTTCACGCCAAATCATATCAGTTCAACACATAAATTTACGTATTTATGAATCTTAACTCCTCTGTTCGTCTCAAGGTTAATTTACAATCTTGAAGCATTTAATGTCAAGAGGCGTGCTCAGAATGATTTTTTTTCTTTTTTAGTGAGCTGCTCCCAAGGATCCTCCATAAAAGAAGGCATGTAAAACCTTTTACCCACCTCTGTAATACTTTCTGGATCATCAAAATTAATGTTTTGTGGATCAAATGGTTTTCCAAATTTCTGATCGTCTGTTTTTTTGGCAAATTTGTCGCCACTATTCCTTATCACTTGACCTGGCGGCCTTCGCTGGGCTGGATCATAGTTTTTTGGGTAAACGATCTTTTTATGAGGAAATGCTTTGGATCCTTGATTATTTGGCTCCATTTTATTGCAGACAGAGAGATATTTAATGTTCTGTTCAGTTCTAAATTTTTATCTCAATCTCATGTAAATCTTGTTGATAACCCCCAAAGCATTTCCATAATTCCAGAATGAAGAAAAGATTACTTGAAGTTGTCGAATGGTATCCAGAAGCATGAAAATCTAAGACTAAGCACTTGAAGTGTGTGAAAAAACCAAGAGAATTAGAAATATTAGATGAGATACTAAAGATATAATAAGACTAAAATCTATTGAAACTTCAAATTTTTGTTGAGCTTCTCTCAAAGTTTGAGGAATTTAAAAGTGCATTCAACATTGGATAATCATAGGACAAATAAAAAGCTTATGCTTAGATTTGCAACTACTTATTGAGTGAACAGATTTGATAAAAAGGCCCCTATTTTATAAACAGGTCAAGGGGATTAACCACCAAAAGTGAATATTTAGCTTTCATTCATTTTACTAAAACTCTTTCATAATCAAAAATCTTCGCCGTCTTCATCATCCGACTCTCTATCGCCAGGCTTTTGGAAAAATCAATTAATCCAACAGCTTTCAAGCCTATTTTACCTTAAGGGCGTTGTCGTTGAAGAGGATATGCTTGGAAGGATCTTCCTTATTATTCACTTTCCTTTCGTATTCAGCTCTGAACTCTGGGAAATGATAGAGCAGGATCTCCTCATAGAGCAAGTCTCTGGTCTGCTCAAGCGTCAATGGGTATCTCTCAAACTCGAATTCGGCCTTAGGGACAGGGTCTCTGGTTGGCTATTAAGTAAAGAAAGACTTCAGCTTCACCTCAGCGGAAATTGATTTTACCTCATCGTCAGGATAGTGAAGAGTAGCGAGATAAGGATGCTTGAGGGCTTCTTCAACTTTTATTCTTTTCTTTGGATCAAAGACAAGGAGTTTCTTCAAGAGATCAAGAGCCTTTGGGTTCGCATTTGGGAAAAGGACATCGAATGGCTTTGGCTTCTTCTTGGCCATATTGCGAAGGAGTTTCTTGCTTCTTTCTCTTGGGACATTGTTAATATCTTCCTCAGTGGGAGTGCCCAGTACGTCGAAGATCAAATCGAGTTGATTTGGCGCTGTTTAGCATTAGTAAGCTTAGTCTAAAACGGCTAATGGGTACTTGAAGTGCCAGGCAAAAATGGCTTTCTTCTGAGGAGTTCGGCAAGGATGCATCCAACCGACCACATGTCGACGGAGGAGTCGTACTCTTTGTATGCCAGAAGGAGCTCAGGTGCTCTGTACCATCTCGTTGCCACGTAATCAGTCATTACGCATGATTTTTGCTTGAGTTCGGCCCCATGGGCTCTAGCCAGTCCGAAATCGCAGATTTTTAAGTCGCAATTGCTGTTGACCAGCAAGTTTCGGGGTTTCTAGAAATAAATCAATTACTCAGGCTATTCGAGACTTTCCTTACCAAATCTCTGTGAAGAATTCCAGCACTGTGCATGTATTTCAGACCTCTGAGGATTTGATACAAGAAAAATTGGATATGCTCATCTGAGAGAGTCTGAGGGGATTTAATAATTGAAGCGAGGTCAGTTTCCATTAATTCAGCGTACACGTAGCTATTAACGGTGTTAATGCCAGTATTTCGAAGAATTAAAGCTTACACATCGTTGAAGTTCTCTCGTGATTTTGGAAGTTGAATGGATTTGATGCTCACGATCTAGCAGAAGTGATTAACGAGGTCATTCAGAGCGGAGGAGCTACATTTTCGTGGTTTAAGAGTCTGAGGATTTTCAACTCACGAAGCGTTCTCTTCGTGAAGATCTTGTGCTCAAAGGCTTTTTCGATCTTTTTAATCGCAACCATTTTGCCCTCGCCCTCCTTAATTCTCTTGTCTCTCGCTGCGACGACCATACCGTATGCGCCTTGCCCGACTAGATTAAAACGAATGATTTATACAAACGAAAATAAATTCCTTGCTACCTGAATCAATGATTTCGTAATGATCAGGGATTTCGAATCGAGTTCCCATGACGAGGAAGGATTTTAATGAGCTTTTGTCATTTTTGTATTTGGAGTATTGGTTGATGATGGATTGTGGGAGCTTGGCTTTCTTTGGCTTGTAGTCTTCTTCTCTGTTCATTTTGGGGGTATTTGTTGTTTTGTTGTTGCTGTTGTTGTTTTTTTATAATGTTTTGAATGTCGATTGTCCGGCGAGTTTATAAAGCTCATAAATCAAAGAATTTTTTTTTGATTGCGGTTTTAGAAAAATTTGAGTTAACAAAATTTCTCAAGTTACTGAATATGTTGACGGGTAAGCGAACTTATTGCTGGATAAATCCAGTTTATTCGATCAGAAGAGAAAAGGTGACCAATGTTAGAATTTTCCTTATGCTGTAATTTTGAACCAAAGCCGTTAACAGCGAGCTACCGCTTCTAACCTCAAGACACCTTTCCCACCGATATGAGCATCAACCTTTAACTCTAGCCCGCGTTTCCGTTGACAATGAAATGATGAGCTATTACTGATCCATGCTCCATAATTAGCGAAGGCTGAGAATTGAGAAAGAGGGTCGGAATATGGACGGTAATCGCTTCGAGCGCATTCGAAGACGCTAAGACGGAAGCGAAATTTTTTTGCTTTGCTCAATTGGAAAAACATCGAAGAACTAAAGAATATTTATTTAACGCATAAATTGTGATTCATGCAGAATAGTCATACTTCATTTCGTGATTATGAGCATTTTTGCTGTGAGGGATGGCATATAGGTTTTAAATTCGTATGGACAACTGTGAAATCGAGTTTTTTTTGTAGCAATTTGATCACGAATCTGATAAAGCTTATGAATATTGTTTTGAGATGTAAACGAATATTGGTCAAGAAACTACCAAACTCTGAGATAGTTCTAAGAGTCGCGGCATAATTGAGTAGTTAAGCGCAAAGTTAAACCGAATTATACTCAATTTTCACGACGTTACTCCTTCAGTCAGTGCTCATGGTAGCTAAGGTGCAACAGATGAATTAGCATAATCGTCTTTAAACATTGATAGATTTCTCATTTTCACTGTAAAACCTGTGTAGTGCAGAATTCTAAGATAAGGAGATCAAAACGAACAGTCGAACAGCAAAATTTGAAGGAAGATAATCTAAGTAACCAACGAGCATAAGCTTGAAACCATACAGATAAGTTCAAAATAATGGATGCGATGCGCTTTGAGTCGTCAGAGTGTTTCTAATGCGCAAATGTAACAAGAATGGGAGATAGAATATTATAACGAATCCAAAGAATATCTTAGTACTTTTCAGGATTGTCTTAATACTCAAGACAACTAATTCGAGTTAAATAAATTTTTATCCGTTTAGAACAACGAAAAAATGAATGAGCTTTCTCATTACCAAAGAGCAATGGCTTATCCTAAGAAGGGTGCAAATAGTGAATGCCAACGGAAAGCGTCTAGTGGCCTGCACAAGGGGGTTTCGGTTTCTTTTTCGAAAGCAGTAACAACGATCACAACTTCAGGTCCAGGCCAAGCCACATTAGTCAGCCTCTTCTGAAGAAGACCATTCGCGCTAGATCAAACGTCTGCATGTATAAGAGCTAATACCAGGCAATGTTAAGATTAATCGCAAATTTTAAGCCGAAAAATGAGGGGGAAATCCGGAAGGAATATTAATAGGACAAAAATGAAGAAGGAACGCATTGTAGAGCAATTGTTTTACTTTGTCGATAGGAATTCAGGCAGCCAATTTATTGTCATAATTTTATGAGGAAAGTTAACAAATCTCAAGTACATTTCTTGTTTTTTAAGATTTCATCTGTTTTGAACAATTACATCGTTAATGCATACTGATCTTCGAAAGCCTTTAAAGTCATCAGTCTTCTGGTTTCCTCTTAGGCAGCTATTATTAGATGGGTTTTAAATGGGAGCATCTTCTTCTTTTAAGCATTGGAAAAGACTTTATAAAGAACAAAAGGCTCAAAGAGTAAGAATGATTAAGATTCGAAGTAATTGAATCCGATATGATTAGTGTGATAATACAGTGAATAAATAAAACGACGAAAGATCACTATTTCAGATTCTCTTTTGATTATTCTGCAGCACTCCAACTTTTTGGTGCAACAGAATTAGTGTTGGTGGTTGGCTTGAAAGTGAGACGGCTTGCAAATCTATTTCTTGAAAGCTTTGATTCGGTAAATTCGGTCTATTTTGAAAGTACAAGGAGACATTTTCAACGTGAGTTTGACTCTGTTCAGCCACAATTATATTATTATTTCTGCTGGAAACAATATTTGCACTCTTACTTTTAGACTTAAGAGAA
>ENA-UOTZ01001049-UOTZ01001049.1-compost-metagenome-genome-assembly--contig:-NODE-1049-length-20910-cov-4.630490_pt1 | contig 20910 bp, 27 predicted proteins | sample MGYA00238144_ERZ746983 | MGnify/ENA primary metagenome ERZ746983 (study PRJEB28759, sample SAMN06268863) | compost metagenome | isolation source: single cell | place: USA: California, Emeryville, Joint... | reverse complement strand
ATAGGTCTACGCCCGTTGCTTCGATCGCGCAGATCCCTAATGAGAAAATATCTGCTTGAAATTGGTCGTAGTTGCTTCCTTCAGGCTGTTGTAAAGCTTCTGGTGCTTTGTAATGAATTGCAAGGGCTGCTTCATTCACTTTGGGGTCGAAAGATTGCCTTCGTGAGGGTGAGATCGGAGAAAGTGTAGGGGAGAATTTTGGGTCCCAGTCTCCGAGTAGAAAGGTGTCGGTCTCTGGGTCGTAGAAAATATTTTCGGGTTTCACGTTGCCGTGAGGGAGTCCGGCTCGGATTTTGCACCTCTTCAGACCAAGGCAGGCTTCGAAGACCAGTTTGTGGAGATCTAATGGCATTCGGTCAGGTGAGTTTTCTTTGATTCCGTCGATGAATTGGCGAAGACTGATGTAATACGGCATGATATAATAGGCTACTTGGTCACTGAGATTGAAGTAATGGTCGGAGATTTGAACTAAATGAGGGTCTGAGTAGCGCGTGTGGTTAATTATTTGACGAACAAATGAATCCCAATGAGATTGGGGGTCGGAGAGGTAAGCGTTGCTTGATGTGTTCAAAAATTTGATTGCGCATAATTCGTCTGTTTGGAGCGAGCGAGCTTGGTAGACAATCGATCGAGATCCCTCAGTGATAAGGTTGAAGTCAGTAAATTGATTTTGCAGAAGTGCTAATCGTGGTGAAAGCTTATCTTCGCTGCTTTTGGACTTCAAAGGAGTGTTTCCTGTTGATTTGTTAACCGGGATTGACCTAGTAAGGTCGATCATAATGAAGATGAATGACTGAGTGTTTGAAAGAGAAAGGTGAATCCAAATAATTTCCTGAGGAAATAAAGTTTAATAACAATTTTATTATTGAGAATTGAGTTTGATAGAGGTACAAACATAAAGAAATGATTTGAATTATATCTTTTGTTGAATGAAATGCTAGTGTTTACATTGAGAAGTTATGATGATGAAATTTTATCTAGAAGGCTGGCTTAAGTAGAAGAGAATAAACAATACTCATCGCTTGCAATTTAGGCTCCAAGTGAGAGAAACCTTCACAATCCAAAAAGAAATTTCTTTTTTCTTGAATCCTTTAAGCCTAATAACGAAGCAAGTGCCAATAAATGCAAATGATGCTTGTATATAAAAACCGTCTTAATTACGCAATAGTAACAATCGTAAACGTGATTCAACTTTGAATGTTTGAAATTCTTAGTTTTTCTTGCATTGTCTTTGTATCGTTAGAAAATCCTTCTTATCGAAAGAAAGCTACACAGAAAATCGAGTCTGGCTTGCCCAAATTCCAATAACGAATTGTAATTTAGTTACATGGTTTTGTATCTCTTTGAATTCACACCAAAAAAATTTACCTTGATGCTCTTGCCCGTCTCGTATCAAATTCTCAGATACGATTGGTTATATGATCTGAAAACTTTCAAGTCTTGATATCAAAAATAACTTTTCATAAGATTTGAAATACTCTTATAATTTCTCTCTTACATGAAAAATATATAATTATAAAGCCTCAAGTAAAACAAACTTAAATAAAATTTTGAATGAGCTGCCCACATATCTCCAACCCCATCAACATCACCTCATCCCTCAAGAACCAATTAATCTTCAAAGACGAATGCACTAGATGTTTCATCAATCAGGTATCATTTCCATAGCGAAGTATAAATTCAACAAATCCATCTCAACGATCAGAACGATACAGAAGGCGTCAATGTCTGCCTCACATGTTTCAATGGAGGCTGCGAGAGCCATTCCCGCGAACATTTCCTCCAGAAAAACCATCCGATAGTTCTCAAATTCAACAAGACACCTATCCCGGTAACTTTCTGACGAGGAAGCAAATCGTCATCAGAAATAAAAAATTTAGAGTAATGAACCTGAAGAGCAAAAAATCGAGCAGTCTATGTTTGAAGAAGCGAAGATCGACATCTTCCTCGAAGAAAAACATTTCACGACAACAAAACTCGTCTGTCTTGCATGCAATCAGGAGTTGGATCCTACACCAGTAACAGCCAACTACGACGAATCTCAAGTTATTCCTTTTGGATAGATTCTTTCAGTTATCGAAGTCGTTAAAAATTCTCTACCTGCAGCTAAAAAGAGTATCATTACCGAATGGGAGATGGATCTTGCTCCTTGCTCTCACACCAAAAACCTAAAGCAATCTCAAGGTGTCGTATTAGCTGATAAATGTAAGGATAAAATAGCCCTACACTCCATTCTATCTCATGTAAATCTAATATATATAGCTTTGGCTCATTGCTCCCAATGTGCTCTTACCAATAATCTCTGGCTTTGTTTGATTTGTGGTGCGCTGGGGTGCGGAAGACAGCAGGTTGATGGGTCCGGAGGCCATGGACATGCTTTGGCTCATTATCAATCTACCGGACACAGCGTCGCAGTGAAAACAGGAACAATCACACCTGAAGGCAGCGCATGTATGCTTATTTTCTCAAATATTAATCTAACCCGCTTTATCAAGCAATCTACTGCTACAGCTGTGATGAAGACGTACTTGACGCAGACCTCGCTAATCACTTGCGTAATTTCGGGTTGGATATTAACAAGATGGAAAAAAAGGAACAAACTATGATAGAAATGGTACGAAAACATCATTAAACTGGTTCTTACTTAAAGTTTGATTGTTATAGAATATTTCTGCGAATCTCCATTTGGAGACCGCAACCTTCTTTGATAAATTTAGGAAATTGACTCCAGTTTTTGGGCCTGGGTACACAGGAATTCAAAACTTAGGAGATAGGTAACTCTTTCTTTCTGATATGTTTTAATTTATGTTAAGCACCTATCTGAGTTCGGTCTTACAGGCGTTGTTTTCTTTGGACGAATTCAAAGAGAGATACGCAAAAGAAGGCGAAGAGCATTTTGAAAAATGCCAGGAGTTCCCTCCTGACTGCTTCCATTGCCAACTGAGCAAAGTAGCAATCGGGCTCTGGAGTGGAAAGCATTCTGTCAAAAAGGAAACGAAACTGAAATTAGTAAAAGGACCTGATGGGGAACTGGTAGAGCAAGGTCCTCAGGTAGCAAATCAATGAACTATTGAGTTGTTGACTGGAATTATGAAATTACTAGCTGTATCAGGAAGGAATACGCCCTTTTATGCTCGACTTACTAACCGGAAGAAGCCAGTCTCAGTATTTGCCGGATCAGCACAATAATGCAGCGAACTACTTGGATTATTTCCTTTCTATGATGCAGGTTGATGATACTTAATCTTTCTCATGGCAATTAATAATATCATATCATTAGATATCAGAATCACAGGAAGAGCTTGATGACATCACGAAATTGTTCAAATTCAAATTGGTTTCGAAGACCAGCTGCCTGACTTGCGGTACCGTCAGGTTAAACAGCGAAGATACCTACCGGCTTGTACTGAACTTGCCCCCAGTCTCGAAAGAAACAATCTTCCCAAAGTATACAGCAGCCGATATGGAAGAGGCTTCCAAGGCTAAGGATTTCCTCTTATTTCTCAAAAAAAAAGAAGCTGAAGCAGAGGAAAAGGCTCCAAGTGTTGATTACAAAACGATAATTGAGCACTTTAACAGTAAGATCATATCACAGTCTTGCTCAAAATGCGGTGGGTATAAATCATTTAAGAAAACCCATTACATTAAAAACTGGCCGAAATACATGGTGATTGAAATCAATAGAATTGATTACAGCAATTGGGTTGCCTGGAAAAACCCTTCTCCAATCAAATTCCCCTCAGAAATCCTTGATTTTTCAGAGTTTCTATTACCTCCAGAAGATGAAGAGAAGATTGAGTTGAAAAATCCAAATGAGATTGAGGAAGAATACCCAAGCGCTTTCCCTGATCTCACTGCTCTTCTCATTGCGATGGGTTTTACTGAAAGTCAGGCGAAAAAGGCCTTGCAAGTTACCAATAACAATGTGGAACATGCGATGAACTGGCTCTTTGAGAACGCTGACCAACTTGAAAATCCTGATTACATGGCGGATACTATGGGAGCTGAATATGCTGAGATGGCAGATATGATTGTAAATATGGGCTTTTCAGAGAAACAAGCCAATTATGCTCTCGCTAAAACAGTAAGCTATGTTTCAATTCAGCCGCCTTAATGAGTTAGGGAAATAACGTTGAGCTTGCTGTTGAATTTTTGCATAATCACCCAGAGATAGTTGCAGGTAAAAGAGAATAGAATTTGTAAAGCAGTTGACATTTGTTCAGATATCATGGAAGATAAGAAAGCCGTAGTACAAGATGATAAGATGGAAGTGGTGCAGGATCCAGTTAAGCCTGAATATGAAATTATATGTATGCTATTAGAATTGAGAAATCTCAGTAATTAATAAATTTGAGCCTCGATTGTGCACTTGGGGAGGACGTATCAGTATGGACATAATGTGTGCTACGTGAAAAAAGACTCTGAATGGATATATTTCAACGACGCGAAGGTGGCCAAAGATGAAAATCCTGCAATTGGAAGAGGCATGCTCTTTATTCTGAAAAGCCTTGGGAAAGAAGAGTAGCTCATTGATTTATTGAGATTTAATACTCAGATTCAAGCCGTCACAGATAAGAAATCTGATTGTAAAGCCTCTCATTCAAAGTAGATAGCTTCAACTAAATTTAAAAGTGAGGCAAAAAAAGTCATTTGTAATTCATGATCATAAAGTCTATGCTGCCTTTATCGAAAAAGAAAGATACCCTAGTACTCAAATCATTAAATTCTTCGTTAGAATTTACTACAAGCATAGGACAATTCTCTTTGAAAATCAATTAAAAAAAATAATTACCAGTTTGTTTTTTTTTTATATGCTGTAAAGGTAAATTTATTATTTTTGTCAATATGGAAAGGAAATACTTCGAATTCTTCATAAAACCCACAATAAATCAAGAACGGATAAATTCGAGATCACGAAATTTTAATAGCAACAAGAAGCTACTACGCCACAGCTATCTCTATTTGAAAGAAGAACGAGCGGTGTGTCCCATACTAATATGCGATAGACGCAGATCCATTTCTTTTTCTGGCACTCCATAAAAAGCCTCGTTCAATAACCCTGACTCTCTTAAAACTCTAAAGTACTCAGGCTGTTTCTTCGGATCCCTCCAGTCTATATCATCAGCTATTTTCGATAGCTGACTCTTGCTGAGATCAGACTGTCTGCGGACAGAGTTATCGAAACGCATACCTGTCGACACACTTCCAATTCCCTGTCTGTCTGCCATATTTTGTTGTGCTATTGGAGCTTCGATGTAGCCAGATTTCGCTAGGGCAAGCCTATCAAAATCGTATTTTAGACTATTGTTCGTCTGCGACAACTGACTGGGCTGCTCAGGCTGAAGATTCTGAGAGGCATACGACGCCTTTAAGTCAGTAGGCTCCTTTGAGCCTCCATAGAATCTGCTATTAAAAATCCCCGAGTCTTTTAGAAGTTCAAAGTAATTTTTCTGCTGAGAAATGTCCTTCCAGGAAACCGGGATAGATTTTGAGTTTTTAACAGCTTCCACGTCTGGGTCCTTGTAATATAAATGATCAGCATGGTACTGCACTCCTGGCGCGACCTCGAGGCCCTCAAAGCAGGAAGATTGGCGTAAAGATTGGTTCACTGAGATCACTTCAGAGCGATTGAGCGGTTGGGATTCTCTTCTTGCGCCTAATTGATCCATATTTGATGTATTTTTATTTGTGTTTAGAAATTCCAAAGTCTTTGGTTGGTATGGCTCTTGATGGCCTACTCAAAGGTTTAACAAAATTAACGCTGAAATTATTTACTAATGCGAGTGTCAATTGTTCTTGTTTCGGGTTTACTGACTATAATTTTAGGATTTGAAGCTTTTTGATCTTGACTGCTGAAGGGAAATCATATGAATAGGGGTGATGAAGTGGATTTTATTACTTTTGAGAGAGATAGGAGGTATATTTGGGAACGTAACCTCCAGAATTTGCTCCGTTAGAAGTAGTGTTTGAGGCGTAAGATGCTGGATTTGGTCTGTATGGTCCGCCGTTTAAATTTGAATTGGGGGTTGTAGAGCTATATGTGGATGGCGTTTTTGGAGTATATGTGGTCGCGATTGGAACATATGAGTTGGTATATAAGCCAGATTTAGGGACGTAAGTTCCTCCTGTCTTTGGAACGTCGAGATAGGTTGGTTTGCTATACATTTGCTGAGCCATTAGGTCAGAACTTTATTTATGAATCTGCTGAATTCTTGAGAATTATCGATTCTGAATAAATTTAGATCACTTGCAATACTAATAAGCTTTCATTCATTCATTACTGGTCTAACTGAAATAAATAATATGCCCTCCTTTTAATGGAGAACGACTAATTTTCAAAGAAAATCTCATTTACAACTCTCTCGTTAAGAAATAACATGAAACTAGTCATCTCTGTCGTCTTGCTTGCCTTTCGAAAATAATGTATTTCTCGTCATACTCTCTGCAATATCATAGGAGTAACGAATATATTATCGAGCCAACTCACTGATCTTCATCTCATAGAAGTACTAATCAACTTCTCACACTGTTTTTACCTTTGCCAGAGGGAATAATTTTCAAATGAAGCACATATATAACATTCATCATAACGCGTTGAAATTTTTTTGAACAAAACTTTGAATCGCATCTAAAACGTTTACTCCCACAATATAAACACTAAACCTACGAAACTTTGAACAACATCTTGATATTCATGCCTGCCAGCTCATTGCAGAGGTATCTCAACACAAACGGCATTATCACCTTTGCGCATTTTGTGTCCTTGCACACTCTGCAATAAGGCTCTCTCTTCACGAGGTACTTCTCACCACCTTGGTTCGCCAACAGCTCTTCATCAACAAAATTGCCGGTGTTATTCTTAGAGATCGACACGGATTCGTAAACGGATAGAATACTGCCGCACTTTGTGCAGACTAGTCCTTCGGAGTAGTCAGAGCAGTTAAGCAATCTATCATGCAGAATGTAAGAGACACCGTGCGCAATTAGAGAGTCTCTCTCCATCTCTCCGACTCTGATACCACCGTGCTTCTTACGACCTAAATATTACCAAAAAATGAGCATTTCTGTGAAATTTGCTGTTAGTTATCATACCTTTAACAGGTTGCTGCGTGAGAATATCAACAGGACCTTTAGCTCTCGCTTGGTACTTATCCGACACCTGTTGCGCCGAAAGTTAGCAAAAGGTTTATTAGAAAAATGAGATTTACCATGTGTCTGAGTCTTTGGTAATAGACAACGCCCATGTAGATTTCGACTTTCAATTGAGTTCCAAAGATTCCTGAGTACATGAGCTCATTGCCGTAGTAGTTATACCCAGCGTCTCTGAGCTGTTCACCGAAATGTCTGACCTTATCGTCGCTTGTGTATGTCTCAAAAGGTCTTGTTTCTTGGAATTTAGCGTGTATAGCGCCGGCTTTGCCAGCCATACTCTCGATAAGCATACCGATTGTCATTCTACTGGGGAACGCGTGAGGATTGATGATAATATCAGGAGTAATTCCAGTTTCCGTGAAAGGCATGTCCACATGAGGCCAAAGAACACTCAACACACCTTTCTGACCGTGTCTTGAACTGAATTTGTCTCCAATGATAGGATTACGAGGGAATCTAATCTTGAACAAGATCGTCGCGTCTGTAGGGTTCTTCTCGTCGCTAATAACCGCGACTTGGTCAAGGCGACCGACCTCGTTTTCTTTAGATCTCATGATCTTGATTTCATCCTTGAGAGAGTCGTACACGCAGAGTTCTGGCATTCCGCTCTTGATCTCTTGTCCAATGAATGGCAAACCGTCATTGTCAAGGCTCTCCATAGCTGGATGGGTCATGAAGTGATCCTTTTGCTGTTTTTTGAGCTGATTCATTAATTTGAATCGAGATTTCTTGCCAGTGCTCTCGTTGAGTTCTCTTTGGTACGTCTTGTAAACGCAAGCGTGTCCCAACCCTCGTTCATAAGCGCTCTTGTTAAGAATCATAGCGTCCTCCATATCATATCCAGTATAGGCGAGCACAGCGACGATGGCGTTCGTTCCTGAAGGGTAGTCTCCAAAGGCGTAATCCTCGAAGTTTTTGCATTTAACCAAAGGCAATTGAGGATTGATCAGTCTGTAAACTTTGTTATCAAAGCGGTATGGGAAATTGTGATAAGGAGTACCCATGGTCTGCTTTGCCATCTGGCATTGGTACATATTACGAGGACTCTGATTGTTATCAAGGAAAGGAATTTGCTGTGCGAGGACTGAGAGGATATCCGCTGGATCGAACTCTTGATGAGTAGTATCGTTACGAATGTCTTCTTCGACGCAAGCAATGCTCAGATACAGTTGCTCTAGAGGTCCAATCCAATCCGTCTGGTTTGAGGCGAGGTATTTGACAGGTCGCACGAATCTTGCTTCTCTTGTAGCGAGGAAAATACCAGGGAATTGCGTGCTTTTTCCGAAAGGAGAAGGCGGAATGTAAGCGATTTCGAGGTCAACAGGAATGAGTTTCCCTTCTATCTGGCTCACTTTCAAGTATCGAAGACTCTTAACGAATTCTTCAGCCTTTTCGGGATCGATGTACCCGATCACGACACCATCCTCGCAGACAACGATGTAATTCGATGGGAAAATGCAACTGATCTCGTTGTTTGGACTCATTCCCAACGAAGCACAGATTTCTGAGAGTTTTTTATGGTTTGACTTCAGAGAAGGCTCGGTTAGCATCTTACAGTTCACGGCGATATGGTTCAGCAGACCGCAAGGCCCACCATCCGGTGTATGGACTGGACAAATGAATCCCCAACTCTCTGGAAGCAGCTTTCTGACGGTAGTCGTTTTCATCTCAGTGAAGAAAGAACCTCTATGGATACTGTGGAAATGATTGAAGTATCTCATATTGTTTAATCTCTCAGCAACGATGGTATAACCTGACTTCTGCTGCAGATCCAAGCCACTACCAGATCTCAGGTTACCTGTGGCAAGGAAATACTCCAACTTCTGTCCGATCGGCGTTTGTTGATCGAAAACTTTTTTCAGGTAGTTAGGATCCCTCACCTTGGTCGCCTCGGAGGCCTTTGAGGAATCTTTGATAATTCTCAGACGCACGCCTTGGAGATGCTCTTCGAGCTTCTCTCGCAAGAACGTGAGGTAGAGATGGCCGGAAAGAAGCACGTCCTGGTTGGCGAGGGTATCGAGGTTATCTGGGTAGATCTTCTCACTCACGAGAGCGTAGAGCTTCTCGATCATCAAGCAAATGGAGTTGAATTTATCGATGTTGGTTTTGCAGTGGACGCAAACCAGTTCGTTGAGGAAGATTTCTCCGACGTCTTTGTCGCTGATTTGTCCTGAGTGATTCAAGCCGAGCACAACACGGAATCTGGAACCCAAATAAGCAAGGCACTGAGTTTTTGTGTGGAGAGACAAGTGCTTGCTCACTCGGAGAAGCACCTCAGCTCTGTCACTGATTTCTGAGTTTCCGGAGTTTCCACGCACCAATTTGTTGTAGATTTGAACGTCGCTGGTTTCGATCAACGCCTTGAGGATGATGATAACAGGCACCAAGAACTCCTGCTTGCGGTACACGATACCGACGGAGATGTTACCGTCGCTCACGTTGTACAGAGAAATGGATTTCGCATAGAGATCGTCTCTCATACATTTCATCTGAACGATATGGCCAGTGAAATTGGCGCTTTTCTTCTTAACGGAAGGTCTAAGGAAAGCCAATGGATAGTTTTTCTTCGGCATGATCAGCATTCTGATCAGCTTTTCTTGTCCGTTTACGATGAAATACCCACCAAACTCGTTACAGTCTTCATGTTGCTCGACGAGCTCCTTGCTAGATAACTTCGCTAGGTGGCATCGAGAGCTGCGGACCATAATTGGAAGTTCGCCTAATTGCAATTTTATTTTTTCTACGTGATTATTGTCGATGATTCGGCAAACGGTAGCGTAGAGAGGTGCAGCGTAGGTCTTCATGCCCAGACGGCATTCGGAAGGGAAAATACGTCCTTCGGTGGCGGTAAGATCGCCTTGCTTGATTGGATATCCGATCTTAAGGTCTTCGAACCAAACTTTGTATTTTTTGAAAGCGAAAGGGATTTTGTTTTGGCCTGGTTCAAGCGCGTCGTTGTTTGGGATGATTTCGAGAGGATTAAGGTATTTGAGCACGTTTTCAAGTCCTTCATCGCAGCAAAAGTTGAAGGAGTCGATGTGTTGAATAGCCATCTGCTTGACTCGTGCTGCGGCGTCAAGATTTGAGCAGGTGATCGCTTCGAGAAGCTTTTCGTTATCAATGGACTCAACCTCCATATTTTTGACTTTGACTGATTGCCAATTTGGGATTTTTTTCAATAAATTGTAATTTTATTTAAGGAGTTTAGATGTAGTAAAAGTCTGCACTGTCTAAGATCTATTTGGCTTTTACAAGACTTAAAGACTTTGCGATTCTTCTTGCTTAGCGTGATGGGCAAAGCCTCTGACTCGGTAGATTAGCTAAAGTTTAAGGGTTGTTGGAGTTATTTCGTCTGTTACGAGGAGAAAAGAGTGGGTATTTGACATTTTCAACTTGATTTCTTTAAATAACGCACCAAATGGTTTGAAGAGATATTCTCCACGATGTCTGCAAGAGCCTCATCTTCAATAACAGAGAAAATTGAACGGCTATTAGAGTTATGTTCTATCTCTTATCTCCTATCTCCTCAAACGAAAATCGTTGTAAGCTGCAAAGTGAAAAGCAGAAAGAAAGTGTGTAAAGTCTGTAATACAAGTGTTACGTTGAATTGCTTCAGTATCTCATGGTATCTCATGAGTATCTAATCCATTATATGAATAGAAAAGAGGCGAGTTCGTAGTTATCTTCCTTGAATGCACCTTCAACTATCCTAGCTTCTCTTCTTATTTCTTATTTCACTGAAGACTGCAAAATCATTATATCTACAATCTAATGCCAGCCATTGAACTTAGAAAAATTATTTCCATTATTCTTAGCCAAACCTTCATGGGGCTATTGAATCCACTCTTCGTTGCCGCCAGGTTTACTCTGGAATTCGAGCTACAGATCAAAATTGTTAAGGCGAGCAATTCATGAAGTCATGATGCGTACAATTATATTTTTTTGTTACGCACTATGTACTTATGGTTTAATCATGAGTGAGTCCAAAAGATTGCTGAATTAAAACTCTTTAATTAAGTATCTAAAGTTTAACAGATTATCGAACCAAATGAACAACAATAAACAAAGCACCCTTGGAGATTTCGATAGTTTCGGGAGCGCCCAAGAAGGAGAAATCAGTCCAGAAATAGAAGAGTTCTACACAGAGTTCTTCGAGAATAACGACAAACTAAAGGCAGAAATAATCGGTCACGAGACATTAGAGGGCAATGGCTCCAAGTATACTGTAACCAACTGTTATTGCTTCAATATCTTCACTTCCTGCTGATTAATTAGTCATATATCATCAAAATACAAACGAACTTCCTCGAGTTTAAGATATCCAAGCGCTTTTCTTACTTCCACGCTTTGAGCAAAACAGTAAAATCACTAATGGACTAACAAATAGCATTAATCACTGTCTTTCAAGCTCAATAAAAACTATCCTAAACTGCGAATTGGCACAGAAATCACTTTTCCTTCGAAAAAATTATTCGGAAACCTTGATCCCGAAACCATTGACCGCAGAAAAGTATTACTTAACGGTAAATGCTTTTATCCTAGTCTAAATTAACACTAATTACAAATCCACGATAGAATTTCTTGCTCTAATGGTAAAGAAAGTAAGAGAGTTCAAAGTTTATGAATTTCTGGAGTTTCTTGAAATACGAAGTATGACATATCTTTTGATTGAGCTTAGTTTTATTGTTATAATTAGACACGTATTTAGTGGCTGCGAAGAATCCAAGTAATTTACACTGGCTCGAGAAGCCGGTAAAGACGACATCGCAAGAAATTGAGATGATTCTTAAATATTTAACCTTGCTCAACAAAAACCCAGAAAATCTTATTTCAACTTTCAAGGATTTTGAGCATTTTTATTTCGAAATGAAACCAAAACTCAACGCTGAGATAGTCAATAAGATGCTGCTTGGACAGAAAAACCTGAAAGGTTTATTGGCGTTTTGTGGGAAATATGACCACGAAACCGACTCTCATCTCACGTGTGGCATCGGGCTTGGCTTCTTGCATAAACTACTAGACTATGAGCATAATCGAGGTATCAAACAGCTTTATTACCCTTGCATTGAAGGCTGACTTGTTGTTATTTAACTATCAGAGGCTGAGCTATTCATTTCGGTTTTTGTCAAAACGAATCCGAAAGTCATCTCGTCGCTTAATCTGGCCAGGCATATTGCATATAAAGGCCAAAGGCCTTGCAAAATTTGGGCGCTGAAGATATTTAACATTTACTACCGGAAAAACAAAAATCTTGCGATCACTATGATGGTAACGTTATTCATTTGTTGCATTTGAGAAAACAATAAACCATCTTGCCCTTAGCTTGATGATGAGGTCGCAGTTGAAGAATATGAAAAGTGGAGCAGCACGATAAATTCGACGGTCAGCTCAGTCAAAGTGGAGCAGTATGAGGCGACCAAAGAAGATGGGGAGAAAATCGTTTTTACTCGTAATTCCATTGTGAATGCAAAATTTCAACAGTTTTTCAATCGCAGGACAATCGAGTTCGAATAGGATGAAAGCATCGGATGACGGCGTATTAAAAGATACGCCCGTAGAATTCGATTTTAAGGCCATCGCATCTCTGTTTAAGAGTGATGGTATCCGTTGGGATCCTATTCGTGGCCAGGACGATAATGTTCGATGCTATCACTAGTAAAATACAATGGAATTTTTTTATAAAACAGTTGGCAAATAGCAAAGGAATATTTGTGAAAATGAAGATAATTGTGGAAACTAGTGCCGAAAAGCTCTTGAAATACTTGATCGAAGATTTCTCTTGGATTAAGTTGGTAAATTTGCAAATTCCCATTGAAAGGTTCAAGCTATTTCTCTATATAGTTTAAAGATTTGAAAGAGCTGGAGCGTGAGCCCGATGGCAATGTTATTACAAAAATAAGATATGTTGCCTCAGAAGTGCCTTTAAAGTACTGTGTTTATCTCTACCAGACGAAAATCGAAATTAGCGTAAACTTCAAGGAATTGGGGCTCTTTTTTTATCAACACGACTGATATAGGAAAATAAAGATGTTATTACGGTTATCAGCCGTCCTTGTGATGAATACCCTTATTCTCTTGAGGAAAATGAAATTTTAGGTATTTTATTATCTTATTGAATATTGCCCTAACTATGAAATGGCCAGGTCGAAAAATCATGCGAATCGTGATGAAAGAAACCAAAATACCAGTTACCAATGAAATTCGAACTCACCTCAAAGTCTACTCTAAAAACCTGAACGAAGCCTCAATTAATCTATTCAAGAAGGATTTAATCGGGGAGTCCAGGATTTTGTCTGACTCTTACCTTAACCTAAAAAAGTTAGCTACGTCATATTAAAATAATTCAAAAATTGCTTTACCTCTCTCCTCTCTTTTCTTTACTTTTTTGAGAGCGCCCTTGCAATTCAGCCCTTGTTTCAATGAGGGCTTTTCAAGTTGATATGATATATTTTTCTTTGCTTCCTCTTCAAAGGAGGTTGTTGTATGGGAATTAATGAAAGTTAATAATATTACCTTCATATGAAAAAACCATTGGATCTCATTGTTATCCTGTGATTCTTATAACATTGCTTTGGGAATCTTTTTGTTTCAGAAGTTAAAATGACACTTCATGAGGTTTTTAGTGGGAAAAACTATTTAATTTAAGGTTATTTAAAGATATGAGTTGGTTCGCACAAGTAAGCTAATGAGTTTTCAGGAATAGCTAAGCTTTTTCAAAGGAAGACAACAATTCAGCGCCACAGAGAGCAACTGGAAGGAAAAACCTCGGTCCGCTTTCACCAACTTTCCAAAGCAGCGTGTTTGGTGTCACAACGACAGGAGGAAGTGAAGGCATTTATTCAGCTCGAGCCCAAACAGGTCGTTTCTCTCTAATTACTCTTTCAATAACCCTCGGCAGGATCAGCGAAAATACCGGGGAGGTTCAAGACGGACATGCATGCTGGACTTGACCCGAAGAGCCAGCAAGAATCCGTAATTTTTGATTTATCACTCATTTTAACGATGGTCTATACTCATTCAGTACTTTAACGAGCAATACAAGAAAGCAGCAATGAGAGAAGAACTTCGCAATGACTACAAGAATTTTGTGATGAACAACAGCAGGAAGAAAGAAGAAGAACTTAATCAAAAGTATTTATCATTGCCATTTCCTTTACCTGAGTGTTTTATTAGGAAAGGAGACAAGGAAGTGCTTGGGGAAATGGAACAAAGAAAGCAGAAAGACAACGAAAAAATTAAAGAAATGAAACAGAGGCAATTGGAACAGAAAGATCAATACAAACATGGACTGATCGCGCAAGTCGAAGAGGGGAGAAGTCAAAAGGTCTTGGCCCAAGAGAAGGAAAAGGAAGAAACCAGAGCCGTGAAGCCTCTATTTACTCCTCATTACAAGAAGCCACAGGATAATATAAAAGACATTTTGAACCACCAATTGAACGAGAAGGAAACGAAAAGAGAGCAGGAGAGAACACAAAAGGAGAAAGAAAGAGAGCAAATGAACCAGAATTATAACGATTATCAGAGAAAAGTAAAGGACGTCCACAATCATAAGTATTCGCAAAAGCATGACCTGAAGCTGCAAGTTTCAGCTGATCTCACTGATAAAATCACTGAAAAGCAGGTCAATATTCTCAATAAAATGCGTCATGTGCTTAAGGTATTCATAGTTAAAAACTCAGAGGGATAGAGAGGAAGAGCAGCGGATGCAGCGTAAAGCTGCTGAGGAATATGCCCAAAGCATCCGGGAAAGACAGCAGAAAAAAAGAGTGCTTTTCGTTTGCTAGTCCAAAAAATTTATTGGTTTAATAGGAAAACGCGCAATTATATTCGAAAGATCTTGCGGGTCAGCTGGAAGAGTTGAATGCGTCAAAAGAAAGACAAAGACAAGAGAGGTAGGTTAATTGAATGTGGGCAGTGTTGTAATTGTGGTTATATAGGCTTGAAGTTCCTCGTGGCGTGCTCATTGGAAAGGAGGCAGAGCAAAGGGACAAGGAATTGAAGGAGAAGGTGTGGAAAAATAAACAACTTGAGAAGAAAAATTATTCGCATGATTTGCAAGAAAACATCGTTGTAAAGCAGGTTTTCCAAGAAAAAGATAAGCAAAAGGACCAGGAATTGTAAAAATATTTCATAAAAATTCTCATTATGTATAAATACTGGATAGGGCTGGCGGCGGGCTGAAAATTGGAGATTATAAAGGCTATGATAAGCAGAAGGTAAAGGAGGAGCTTGCATCTCAACTGCAAGAGAAAGAGGCTCAAAGAGAAAGAGAGCGCCAAGTAATTTCCTTTAATTGGCTGGTTAAGTCTCAAACAATGAAAGCAAAAAGCCCAAGAGAAAGCTCAAGCTCTGCAACATCAGCGAGAATATCAAGAAAAGTTAAATAAGTTAAAGCAAGATAAAGCCCAGAAAAAGAAAGCTGAGACTCAAGATTCTTATGAGCACTTGGTGATAAAGACATTAAATAGCAAAGTAACCATTAGTTTTCTGTCCATTCACTTTAATTTTTTTTTTTGCGGCATGCAGGATCAGGAAGCAGCTCAAATGGAAGCAGCCAAAAGAGAGCTGAGAGAGCTTGAGAATCAGAAACGGAAACTGGCCGAAGAGTTTACGCAAAAGACGGAAGTAAAGCTAACTCTAATGATGATAAGCCTAACAGTCTCACTAGAAACTTAAAAAGCAGTATCCAGCAATGTAGTTGATCTATCGAGGATCAGCGAGCTCAAAATCAGTGTTAGTTATATCAACAAGATAATAAACAGGCATCTAGATTTTATATAACCATGAAAAGATACTCGTTTTAGTTAACAAGTACTTATGGTACCGATCTTCATTCATTAGCAACTATAGCAAATCTGAAAAGGATAATTCTTAGACATGGCAACACAAAATTATTCTCTTCTAAGGCAATTAAAGCGAAATATTAGCTAAGCGACCTCTGAAGAAGGTTCTCTCCAAGTGCCACAGCATGGAAATATAGTTTTGCAACTCTTCTTAATTTCTCACGAGACCTGGAAAATCATATATTGTCTAAATTTACGTTTTCAATCTATGTTAAAGAGAACCGAATTTTTCATTTTTATCTCTATGTATCAAGCCATTTCACTCACGAAGAGATTCTACGAAAAACATTTCTCAAATACACCTTCAGAATGAGGCTAAGAATACAATGTAAAACGGTCAATGAGTTATAATAATATCTCTTAGAATATAGAGGCTTTTCTAGACGCACTCTAATCATCATCATGCTCTCTGACCAAAAGATCATGGGTCACTGGGTCGCTCATGCTCACCTTTCCCATGCTCGCCTTCGCAGCGCTCTTTCTCACCAGACCAGTATGAATAGGAGTTTCTTCTTTTGGAGCTTCCAACGCTGGGATCTTGATAATTCTCTGGTAGATCAAGTTACCAGTGACGAGGATCAAAAATCCGATGAGTTGTTGCCAATGGAATGCGGTTCCAATGAAAACCAAATTATAAATCCAAATAATAACCGTGGTTGTGATCAACAAAATTGATCTGGCCAATGAAGAAACGTGCTTGGTAACTGACATTCCGAAGAAGTTGAAGAATCCGAGGGAGAACATACCAAGGAGGACCCACATCAACAGCAATGGCTTTCCGAAAATGGCACTCATGGCGCCTGAGAAATCTTCAAGGGCTCCATTAGCATTACAGGATTCAATGTTGCTTGCATCACATGGGATGTGGTTAGCGATGGCAATCGCGATGGCGGTATAGCAGATACCGAACATTCCCTCCAAGCCGACCATTCTAAGAGGATGGATGTGGTTGACGGCCAAAATCTTTTCTTCAATGACGAATTGGATACCAGTGGTGAAAAGGGAAAGAAGAACACAGATCAAACCGATCAAGACGTTAGAATTGCTGTGTTGGCCTGTTAAGTAGCCGTAAGTTCCGACGATAGTGATACCGAGGACTGAAAGACTCAAGCCGACGTACTGGGCCTTGCTCAAAACCTTTTTGAGGAAAATGATGGAGAGACCAGCGGTAACAACTGGAACTCCTCCTCTAAGCATGACATAAATAGATTGGTCGATGAAACTGATCGAGACCATCTGCATGCAGGTACCAGTGATATCGCAAACAGCAGGAATAGCTGGAATCCACCAAGTGTTCTTGGTTTTAATGCCGTTCTCTTCAGCTTCTTTCTCTTCGACTTCGTGGGCGGTTCTGAATTCAGTGTTGAATTGCAAGCCGATGTGGAATGCGACGAGGCAAGCGAATTCGGCGATAAACATGATAAGAGTCTGAACAAATGGATGATAGAAGGGGCGGCCGTCGATCTTGGTCTCGTCTTGCTCCTTGACTGTGATGTTGTTCAAGGTACCCGCGATTAGAGTACCGAGCATGATGAATGCGAAAAATGCGCGACTGATTTTGTCACCTTCTGCCATTTTTGGTGTTTAATTGTGTTGCTTTGATTTGATTATTATGATTAAAGTTGAATTCAATGATTTAAATTCGTGAATATCCTGAATTATGAAAAACGAACTGGTTCGAAAAACCAGTTGGCTCGCCTAGAAGAAGATAAGAGATAGGAGAATACTATGAGAAAGCAAGCTGAGAAGAGGCCAGGCTGTTGCTTCAGGGCAATAAAGGAAGGTACTTTTCATAACAAAAAAAAAAAGTTTGGTTTCGATATTCTTTATGTAGAAAAATTGAGCTAGAGGGAACACTTGGCGGTGCTTTATTGGAAGAGTAAAGTTTTGCAAAATATTCGATTAATGTTAAGTTGAGAAGTGTGAAAATTTCAACTTTGAGTCGATTCGATAGAACCTTATTTAGAGGTTTTGAAGCCTGATAAAATTAAAAATTGACATCGCAGTAGCATCCTTGAACCAATTTTCTTAACTATTAAAGATTTTAAGTCTTTTAGTATGGCGACGATCGGATAGAAGGGTAGCTGACTGCTTTGATTCATTAGTTGGACAAGCGTCCAATTGTTCCTTTTTGGAAAGGGTGGACTAAAACTTCAGGATAATTGGTAAAAATAATAAAACATTATTTTGGGTTTAGGTTGTTCTATCTTCATTCTTCCGAATCCGCGCGAAAAATCAATTGTTCAGCGAAATAGTATTCTAAATAAAGTTTACTCATTACAAAACAAAAAAATGCTTTTTCAATCAACTTAGTATAACTACTCTTCCGCTGAGATAATGCTTGGGCTGAACTACTTGCATAAGAATAACCTCATATACCGCGATTTAAAGGTAACTTGCCAAATAACAAGAGAAATAAGTATTTGAAACACTCTCAATAGCCTGAGAATATATTACTGGACATGGATGGGCACGTTCATATTGCTGATTTCGGGCTCTGTAAAGAAGTGGACAGCAATTGGCAGCTGAATTACACCTTTTGTGGCAGTCCGGAGTAAATATATTTTATTAGCGGTTTCTAAAACATGTATTTTATAGGTACATGGCACCAGAAGTTATTACGAAGACAGGTTATAATTTTCTAATCGATTACTACTGCCTTGGGGTCCTCATCTACGAGCTCGTGGTAGGCGCTCCGCCTTTTATCTTCACGAATAACTCCGATCTCTTCACAAAAATTTTAACCCGCGATGTCTATTTCCCAGGCCACCTTTCCTCTAAATGCAGGTCCTTTCTAAGTGGTTTGCTGAAGAAGAACCCAAAAAATCGCCTTGGAGCTAAAGAAGGGCTAACTGAAATAGTCAATCATCCTTGGCTCTGCGATATGAATTTTGGTCAGATTATGATGAAGAAAATCAAGCCGCCTATTCGGCCAGACCCCTACTCGCTCAACTTCGCGAAAGATTTTACTGATGTCAAGATTGGAACGAATTGTGACTTAAACGCCAGTGAACCACAAGGGAAACCTTTGAAAAACATGACTAATAAGGAGGCTGCAAGAATGCGCTTTGCTAATTTTTCATTCTATTCAAACAATGAAGCCCCAGACAAGTACGTTGACTCACTGCTGCATACTCCAATCGGGTCGCCACGGAACATGGCCTTTGAGCAGACAGGAGCCATGATGAAAGGGGCCAACGCCGACATAATTTTCAATGACTATCTCAACAAGAAAGTAACAATGCATTCATTTCTCATAGGGGTCACTTAACTTCTTTATTCATACAGGGCTTGACAACTTCTTCGCCAATGAGGACTTTTTCATCTCCAAGCAAGGGACCCAAGCTCGCTGAGAGCAATCGCACTATTCCAAAGCTAAACCAATCGATTGATACGAACAACACTGAGATGAATCTCATAGAGCGCGAAGATGATTCTCCAATAATTGAAATTAACTACGATCGTTTGAATGCAAAAATCACTGCGAAAAGGGCTCAAGTCGAACAGAACGGGAAGAATAAAATTTTCGACAAAAGCCGCAATTCTCTCACTGATAGCATGGCAAAGACACTCAAAACTAATCTCGCTGATCTCATCGCACAGCATGAAATGCAGAGTTATGCTTCTCCCTCAAAGCCTATGCATGTCGGACAGCTAAAAAAGCAAACAATCATCCCATCTTCAGCTGAGAAAATGCCTTTGCATATTAGATCAAGCTCTTCATATGCACCACAGTCCAGCAATCAGATGAAAGAGCAGCCAAAAGTTTCACAAAAGTCCGAGATAAAAGGTCCTTCGATCACCCGTGCAGAGACAAATGGGCCAATGATGAGCAAGGGCTCCATGCTAGATATCTCTGATGATGAGGAGAGCAAGATTAACCCAATTGCGATGATGAGCCAAACCAACACGTTTGTATTAAAGCCTAACTTTCATCTTAACAGATCATCAGTTGGCGTTTATCCCGTGGTTAATACCTCGATAGGGAATCTTCCCTCAAGCGGAGACCTCACCCAGTTTAATGAGAAATCAAACAAAAAACCAATCGTTACGCATTATACGAGGACTCCGCAGTTTGAACCTGGAAGACTGATGGAGATTAGCAAGGAGAGTCGGAGCGTTTTGATGCCTTATGCGAGAAATCAACAGAACACTCAGGGTGAGAAGGCGTCATATTTCGATACTGACAAATCACATGAGAAATTTATGCCTTTTCCATTTAAACCCGAGTTGGCGTCAGAGAAGCAGATGTTTGGAGCGAGGGGGAATTTTACGCAGATACAAAAACCTCTGAAGAGAGAGAGAAAAGTGAGTGAGGATGTAGTTAAAGTTGTGAGGGGGAATACGGATCAAGGAGGGCAGAGTCCCGTGCAGATTGGCCAGACAGATAGTAGATATATTTTCAGCAATACAGGCAATTTGATTCAACCGTTTAATGTGAGGTTTCCGAAGGAGCCGACGAGAAGTCCGACACAAATAAATAAATTTGTGACTTGATGAGGACTATTTTGGGATTTTTTTGGATTTTACTTCATGCACAAAATCACGAAAAAGAGTTTTTGCTTGCCTCTGTGAGGCTTAATATCTCCTCCCCTTACTTTAAGGAAGTAAGAGCATTCGGAAATTGTTAGTTTTGCATATTTTTTTTTTTATTCGAAATTTTTTTGGGCTATGGAGATTCAGTTTTATAATGTAGTTTTCCTGATCATTAAATTTCACTTCATCGATACTTTCTTAACCGCGGTGTTCTGGATAAAGAGTCTTCAAAGCCAGCAAGCATGTAAGCAAGGAAGAGTAGTTATCTAAGTTGATTGAAAAAGCATTTTTTTTGTTTTGTAATGAGTAAACTTTATTTAGAATACTATTTCAATCAACTTAGATAACTACTCTTCCTTGCTTACATGCTTGCTGGCTT
>ENA-UOTZ01001047-UOTZ01001047.1-compost-metagenome-genome-assembly--contig:-NODE-1047-length-20963-cov-16.800105_pt1 | contig 20963 bp, 17 predicted proteins | sample MGYA00238144_ERZ746983 | MGnify/ENA primary metagenome ERZ746983 (study PRJEB28759, sample SAMN06268863) | compost metagenome | isolation source: single cell | place: USA: California, Emeryville, Joint... | reverse complement strand
TACTATGGATTTATTTTTCGTAAGGGTCTTCCTGACATCGGCCTCAAAGAAAGCCCTGAAATATAAGTTTATCATGAGATTTCTCAAAAAGGCTTACCTTTTCCTGCCAAAGCTAAAACGAGCTCAGATTTCCCGTTTTTCTGAGCTATTAAAAGACAGTTGTCTCCTAAAGCCGTAGTCGCTTTTAGGTCCACTTTATTTTCAATCAGGAGATTTAGCATCTCCATTTCTCCGGCCTTGCAGACATAAAACAGCGGATTCCAACTAATTTTGTTTCTATATTTTCCAATAAATGTCAGGTTAAACACCCTTATCTAATAGCTGAGTGAATACCTTGCTTCAATATTCGCTCCTAATTCGACAAGCGTTTTGAAAATTTGGAAATTTCCTTGCTGTGCTGCTAGAAGCTGTTACGATTGGAGTTAGAACTAACGTGCTATATTAAAGTTACCAGAGGTGTATTTCCTTCAGTATCCTGTGGGTCAATTTCAGCTCCACGACCGATGAGTACAGTAATGAGTTCAGGCCACTTGGATGCTACCGCAAAATGCAAATAACCTCTTGGTAAAATACGATAAATTTGAATGAAGAGCTATTTGATCCTCACTTTTATCCTCTTTATCAGTGAATCGATAATTCACATCAGCTCCGTGCTCAAACGCCTTCTTCACTTTACCTAAATCACGCTGCTCAATGAAACTCAAAATTCTTGCAGGATCTCTCCATTCTGCTAGATGAGATGCTTTCCCGTCTGATGGGATTCTTTCTGAACATACTTTGCATTTGGTTGTATTGCTATTGTATAAGTAAGCGCACTTTCTTCACACTGGCTATTATTACCGGCAGCAGACAATCATATGCACATCAAAATCATCCTCTGGAATGTTTTTTTGACAATTATAGCACTTACGACCTGGCGGCTCCATTTGCTTTTGCTTTTGGGATTGACTATCAGGTTTCTCTCTGCTTTTGAACGCCTTTTCAACTTCTGCATCGCTATGCTCAGCATCGTCCTCTTTGATATAGTCATCATCAAGGGCATCAAGTGGCGATGGCATTTCTTTTTCTTCTTCTTCGTAGCCCCATCTTCTTCCTTTCTTCTTACCACTTCTCGGATTTGTTGGTCGACCAAAGGAGCCTCCTATCGTATCTTTGTTGGTATTAGAATTAAATGATCTGGCTGGTTTGTAAGGTAAGATGAGAAAGGATGACTTTGATGTTGATACCTCCGCTGAGGATATTCGCGGTCTGAGGACGATATCCGATCTTCTGGGCTTCGAGATCTTTGATTCGTTCAATTAGCATATTTGTTGAGGTTGTAAAACTTTCGATCATCTCGTCTTTCTCTGAGGTAAGCCTTTCAATTTGAGCTCGGAGACTTTCGATAATCTTATCTTTCTCCTGAAGGAGCTTTTGGTAATCTTCTGGAGAGAGGTTTTCTTCCATTCGGTGGATTTACAAGGATTAGCTGTTGATAAATTATTGACGATCAATTTTGTATCCGAAATTTGAACTTAGAGAAATAATAAGTAATTTTTCCGCACGCGCAGCTACCTTAAGCTTTGCAATAGTGGGTCATTGACTCACCACATCTTTGAGGATTCTGTTATTGTTGATGAGAAGAGAGAAAATGGACATGTAAAAAAAACTCACCTGGCTGAGCGAAAAAGTGAGTGACATTGTTTCAAAATATGGATATGGGAAACTATAGAGGCATGAGTTTCACGGTATCAACTCCATTGAAGCCGGAAACTAGAATTCCAATACTTGTAAGCGGTTACCCACTTGCTATTGTATATATATATAGGTATTCGTCAGCTTTGTTAATAAAAATATGTTTTCGATTCGGAAAGGCTTATTTGAATATAATAGATCTCTTCATGAGTTTTCAATGCGAAGGGATTTCGATTTATTGTTCGTATAATTTAGCGTCAGCAGATGTGTGTGTATGTCCTTAGTAGTCCTAATTTATGAATGAGCTAATTGGTTTTCTTCATATTATCTGCTGCAGCAAAGCTGATAATGGTCTCTACTTCAATTTGAAAAGCTTTCTTTCTATAAAAAGGCATCAAACTGTTCTGTATACATCTATTATCAGTTATTTTTTTGCCTCAGAAATTTTAAGATATTAATGAAGTTTTATAATATATTCAGGAGTTTTTCAGTGAAAACTAATATTTTACTTTTCATTTAAATGCCCGCTGCTTCTCATTGCATATCTCAGTCAGCGCGTCTGAATTAGAGTTTATGTTGCTTTCCATTAGTCTTGCCTTTGAGACTTCGAATGTAACTTGAGCTTCTCCAATGAAACGAACTAACAAATATAGTTTTTGCTAAAAAAAAAATTTACAAATTAGAGTTCACCACCACCACTCTATGAACTTCAGTCGAAGATTTTCTTAGTACTAACTATCGTTCTATTTTCAAGCAGTCTACAAGCATTTTTTAAATAACATTTCTCACTCCTCATCTTAAGAATAAATTCGGTTCTGATTCATTAACGTAAACAACAACAAAGTATACTATCTATGCAATCAATGATTTTTTCACAGCTCTCTATGCTACTCTATGGTTTGCTAAGAGATCCACTTAAGCTTTTTTCCACTTGCTAATTTTCAAGTGGCTCTCTCTCTCAGCTAAGAAATCTTTTTCCGCGTACTAATCAATATCAAACTTCATAATGAGCCCAAAGATATCAGCAAACTATTTTCAGTTTGGTGCTCGGTTATTAGATATTCGCAAATCTAAGGAAGTATCCGATTCACTTTGAATTAATAATATTTTGTAAGCCAGATAAAAAAGTTTCCTTTGTTCTTGAATTGAATTTTTATTAATTGCATTTGCTTGAGATACAAATTTCAGAGATGAACTGCGAAATCGTAAGGGCCTCTTTCTGTAAGTTTGCTAAAACTGATTTCACCTGTAGGCAACAATTTCACAAGATCATTCCTCAGATCAGCACATTGGGGGCTTTGGCTTTCATAATCCCGGTTTCAACATGCATCAAGCGGGTAGCAATGCATCATTGTGAAAGTGTTGTTAACTTCTCACGAATTAGATATACTACCTCAAGACGTGGACTATAACCGGTTCAGCTCTCAAAAATTGGATGTGGATGAGTTTCAAGGCCAAATAGACCCGGAGACCAAAATTAATCGTATAATTTACCATGTTCTTATCTGCCAGAGGCTAACTAATAACCAATGCAGCTAATGGTTACGCGGAGAGAGATAATATTGTACCTCGGAAGATTTCAGACATCTCTTTCGATGATTTTGATGACATACAAATGCTCCGGAAGGGGAGCAGAGCGCGATTGATGTCTGATGGTATCACATTTCAAAAATTTAATTTCTGTGCAAACTTCTTTCTCATTAATTAGCGCTATCAAGGACAGGCTCTCCCGACTCTCAGTTGCCTGGCACAGTGAATGAGTTAGGTGGTACAATATATGAAACGGCGATGATAACTCAAGAGATTGAACCGATCGAAGAGACACCTGAAATAAGGAGTAGACCTGTCGCTCGGTATGTTTTTTGATAAATAATGAGGAAAATGACTGGGGTTATTGAATATCTAGGAAAATTCAAGTAGATGAGGGGTATTTTGAGCGTCGGCAGAATGATTGGCGATATACAATCGAGTTGTACACTTCGTACCGAGATCGGTACAGAGATATGCAGGACCCACAAGGCGACTACAACTTTTATCATCCAAAAGCCTTCAATTCCAGATATAAAACAGAACCCGACACAGAGCCTGATTTTGAAAGCTATGCCATGGAGAATCAACAATCAAATCCAACGCACTATCAATTCGAAGAGCAAAAAGGGCACAGAAATATTGACTCTCGAGGTACCCGAATGACTACAGATCAAGATGCAAGTGGACAAAGCCGGTTGCAAGATGTCCCGACTGACAGCGAGCTTGGAGAGATATATGATAAATACAATGAATTTTACCTTGGGAATCTCTTGTTTCTGGTGTTACTGTTCGGCATTGTGATGCAAGTCATACCGTATGTTACACTTTTCGCCTGCTTTTGGTTGTTTGAGCTGAGAGCTATCCGAGAGAAAATAAACAATTTATGGAAGCCTCCTAAAGGAAGAAAAATCAATCGAAAAGACAACTTTTTAGCTCTGGGAGAGCTTGTCTTCGCCATGCTCTTTAAGGTAACGCTGTCGAAAAGTTTTTCCAGTCCTTACGCAACTACTAACATTAGGTGTATGCGCTCATTGCGATTGAAAGCGGCATGAAGTTCCCGATTCTACCAGCTGCTGGTATTTGCTGGCTATATGCATTGATCTATTGCGTTGCTGAAGGAAAATATTCAATTAATTCAAGTTTTGTAACAATAATATTCATGGCATAATTGATCTAATCCGAATTAATAGTCATGGATTGTCGCGAGGTTCATCGGCTGGTCACAATTAGTGATCGTTTGTTTAAGGGTTGATGATATTATCAATTGGGATTGGAAAAGCATATTCTGCATCTACTGGTTCTTCAGCTTTCTGGTTGCGATCTATTGCATGGGACTTCTTCTCATTCTGCTCTTCCTGACTTATTTCCTATGTTTTCAACAAGTCCAGAAATACCAGCGTAAACTACTCCTCGCTCTCTTGGTGTAATAGCAATAATATCGAAATCCACTAGTATATGGAACTTTTTGGCTCTTTACGTTCCTAGCAGGGAACTGCGGACTCTTCGCAGCAATTATTTATGGATTCGCACTGTATTCAGAGAATCCAAAGCAAAGAAGTATGAATCACCAAACCCACTTTATCTTAATGGATTGCTAGAAATGATTATGTTTTCAATTATTAGCGCAATCTTCCTGCAAATCATTCATTTGATTTACAGCGCGTTTTGCAAAGAGCAGTTATAGTAACCATTCTCACCCACCTCAGAAACTAACCTTATATTGCAATTAGCCGATTTTATCTTCACATGTTAGCCACCAACATCAAAAAACCTAAAGAAAGTAACTTCATTCTCTAGACGTCACCTCATTATTTTGTTAGGCCCTCAAATCGTGTATAAAACAGTTGAAGATAAAAACAAATTCCCCTCAATTCTCGTGATAGCCTCTTCAACCTACTTCACTCCGTTTGAAAAAACATTCAAATCGAATAGGCCTGAGGCTATTGCTGAAAAGAAAAACAATAATAATAAACACAAAAGCGATCAACACATCATATTAGAGCCGAAATTCGGAAAGAAGTGCGGGAAGACCTGTGGATCTGTAACTTGTAGAGCGGGCTCACACGACAAAGAAGCTCCTATAAAGGGGTTCAAAGTCAACGTGACTAACCAAATAAACTTGAACGTGAATCGTCCGGCTGTTGAAAACAAACCTTCAGACTGTATGCAAGGACAAGGACTCAGTAAGACATCAGCTGATGCGCTAATAGCTGTTCATGATCATCAAGAACTGTCTAACAGTCAGTTTTCTGCTGATCGAAGCCAAAGGGAGTTTGGCATAAAAGGCTCAAATCGCAAAGGAGGTAGTAAAACTAACCTCGACTCTCAAGATCGACACCTTCGGATGTAATATCTCAGCTTGATATTCATTATTAAAATTCCATTTAGGAACGTTTTGAGTGAAGGTGACGCGAAGTTCGACGCCAGCGATAAAAAGGCCGAGAGGGCTTTCATTGAGCTGGCCAATGAGCAGCTTCCTTCTGCGCAAAGAGATGGCGCGTCTGACGAGTGCAATATCTGTTACGATAACCCAGCTGATACCGTGATCATGAACTGTGGTCATGGCGGTTTATGCTGTGATTGCGCAAAGAAACATTGGGAGAAATCGACCGAATGCTTCATTTGCAGAGGCGTAAACTTTTTTTATATTCTAGCAACTTATTTCTATTAAAGGAAATTTCGCAAATCCTGCAAATCGAGAGAATCAAAAACAATAAAAGCTTGGCAAAGGTCATCACAGCTTACCAGCGCGTTGTTAAACAAACCCCGACAGAAAAAGTTCCGGTTAGTCGCTACTATATCGAAGAAGTCAACAGCCTTTCCGATGAAAATGAAAATGAATAAAATGGAAATTCACCTTATTTAGGAGAGTTAAATTATTAATACTGAGTACCTATATTTAAGGATCTACTGCCACAATCTCTGTAATATTACTATGAGCGATGCTTTTATTGTCTTGCATAGCTCAAACACAATTATCTATCAAAGTTATATCAAAGTTGTCCGTTTAAAATTTGATGCTTTAACATAATTTATATTCGATATTCCATACATACTTTTTTTTAAAAAATAACCTCTGACTTTCTTTCGTCAATACGTCAGCAACGAGAATTCCTTTGCGAGAGGTTAATTGGCTAAGTTTATAATAATTTTTATTAGCCAAAATGTTTTTCCCGCCATGTTACTAAATATTGCTTTTGATTTCAGAATTTAAGAAATTTATACACAAAACAATAAAACTAATCCGCTTTTTTTTGCTAACTTTCAAGAGAAACATGAACTCAAATAAAAGCGCGCCAAAAACCCGCCGAACCGCCACTCAGGAGGCTTCTTACTTCGCTGACAGAGAACCCAAAAAGAAAGTCAAAAAGGAACTTAAAACCAGTGCCAAAGATGCGATCCAGGACGATTACATGGATGATTACAGCAATTCGGGTCGTAGTGACTCGCTAAGTGATGGCTCACAAAGCTCTCCAAACATCCATGGTCACAACGCCTCCAAAAACGACGATTACGATGATTATGACAATCCAAAAAAATCAGGTAAAGCTCTTTCGCAATATTCCCCCTTTATCCCATCCTTTTCAGTTGCTTATTGCATAGACATTTATCTAACTCATTGAATAATTAGGAAAGAAATCAAAGGCGCGTCATGACAACTCCCTTTCAGTGCTGACGAAAAAATTCGTCGAGTTAATTAAAAATTCACCAGGACTCACTCTTGACCTTAACGAGGCCGTGAAAGAATTAAACGTGCAAAAAAGAAGAATATATGATATTACAAATGTCTTAGAAGGTATTGAAAACCTTTTCTGTGTGATGAACAGCGATATTTTGCTTTCTTATCATGATCTATTTACCATTTTATCCTCCTCTAGCGTTTCTTGCTAACGAGTATTATAGGCATTGGATACATTGAAAAGATCCTTAAAAACAAGATCAAGTGGATCGGGAACACTGATAACTCTAATTTAGAGGAGGAAATCCAAGAGCTTCAGAAGGAGCTCGCGCAAATAGAAGCAGAGGAAAAGGAAATCGATCAATGGATAAATACTCTGCAGGAAAATCTAACGGACTTAGCTAAAGACGAGGCAAATGCGAAATATGCTTATGTGACGCATGAGGACATTAAATCTCTCGGTGCGCTCAGCCAGGACGACCAGAGTCCATTTTTGGTGATCAAAGCACCAAAAGGAACGACGTTAGAAGTCCCGACTAGCGAAAATGAAAACCTTGGTGAGAATAAATACCAGCTCTTTTTGAAGAGCAATAGCGGGGAAATCACCGTATACGTTGTATCTGATGGAACCGATGAACCGGCTCAGAAGTGAATTTAAAGTAGTGTTTGTTTGTTTATCAGGGTTTTATCCTTTTCGAAATTTAACAAACTTCTACTTTCAAGCCGTAAGCTTTCCATCACCACTTTAATTTGATATTGAAACTATTCAGGCGTACCGTTTGCTTGATAGATATTATTTGTATTTTTTCAATCTTGATAGATAAGTTAATTTTCTCCAAGAACCACCCTTCTCGTATGATTCATTCAAAAGCAAGCAACCGTTATAAGCCAACAATGTCAGTATATGATCAATAGAGCTATAAACACCAACAAACAATGTATCTTTCGTAATGGAATTTCAGTCGATTAGAGCGATATTCTAGGTAACCAGAATGAAAGAAGGTGCTATCGAGGGTTAAATGAAGCTGTCTTCTACAAGACGCTGGATGGAGTCATCGATGAGTTGGTTTAAGGGACGTATACAGTTTCAGATTAAATTAGTTAGCGACAAATTTATTAGTTTCTTTTTAATTTTCAACAGTTTTCCGATGTTTGAAAGCGAGTAGACTAATTAAAGGGATAAATTTTATTTCTCTCACTTACCGAGCAGCCATCAAAGTTTACTTACATATGTTCGAAGAAGAGACCCCACGCTCCTCCTACGAAAACGTCAAAAAGACAGCCTTTGAGTGCTTGTATAGAAGTATCAAATATCAGCGGATGGGTAAGCAGAATGCGGCTGGTTTTGCAATAAAACAACATTTGTAGGTCGGTTGCCTTCGTACTTGCTTATCATCATAATGTTCCTGCAATTCTGGGCTTACAATTATTCACAAGATGTAACTAATCCCATTATCATCACAATCCAACGTATTATTAGGAGATAACTGGGCAGGATCAGAATGGATCAGCACATTTGCAGTTCTTGCTTCGATACTTCAGAATGAGGACTTACATTCAGATGTACTCAGAAAAGTATATGATGCTGATATTTTGGACCAGTAAGTTCGCTGATGCCTGCAGCTGATTTATTTTTATTCGCCCCAATTTGATAGACTTTGGACTCTCGCTTTTCCATTTCAGTTTGGTTGGGTATACTCTATCAACAGTATTGAGAAAAACGAAAGCACTTGACTTTGTTGTGTGGTTCTTAGCGATATTTAACGATATTTACTCCTACGTTTTGTTTCCATGGAAACTTGAGGCTTACATATGGATATTTGGCTGCGGGGCATTCTCAACACTTCCAACAAGTGTCATCAGTGCATGCGATTCTGCACAGCACACGGGAGTCCTTGTTATGTCAGCTATTTGCATTGGATTTGATATGATTCTCAGTTTCGTTATCGCATTGAAAGCAGAGGAAAGCATGAGCGGAAAGCATTACCTTGCCAGGTACTTTTATTCCTCGCTTTGGTGACTGATAATAATATGTTTTGACGAATAGAATACCGACGACGCATGACCTTCTCCTCTGGATTTATAGAATTTTCATTGTCTCGGTTAATTATATATTCTTTGGCGTCGGGGATAGTTTTAAGCTCATTGGAGTTCCTATTTTCAAGGCTTTAATGGTGCTACTCCTGACATGGAACTTCATGTGCCGCCTGCCTTTCTATTACACGAAAATCTTAAGACTTTATGGGTTTTCGCTATGGTTTCTACTGACCCTAGCGATTACTTTTGCTGTCAAAGGGATTGTTTACAAGGCCAATGGGTACATACTGGATACAGCTATTATTACACTATTGAGTAAAATTTGAGCTTACCGGTTTTGGTATCTAACAAAATGACTAGTCGGAATAATGGCAGGCAAGTTCGGGTTAATTTGCATCGACCGCAAACTGAGAAGAGTGTTTAGTGCGGATATAAAGACGCTGACGAATCGTTATGACATCATCAAGCATTTCCATGGTCTGATGGATCTCGTGCAAAACGATAAGAGAAGAATATTGCGAATAAGCAATCCAACCGAGGAAGACGATGTTCTCATTGCTGGCTCAATCGCACATCACTTTCAAAAATGCACTGATGCATCGTGTATCTGCCGTTCGTATGACAGCATTCAAACTGACCAATCAAGCCTCATTCAATGGCAAGGTATCCCATGCCATTGCAAAAATTTGATTCTTATCTTTTGATTTATTTGGATCCAGGCAAAGCTTACCAAGACGATAAATTTTTAAGTGCATTTTTGGATAAATCTTTCCATGAGAGCGTGCATCATCATCATAACATTCCGCTACTCCATATCACCTATGGCATCTTCCAAGCAAGAATGTTCAATAATTTGCTTGGAGCCTACACGAACTTCCGAAAAGCTGTTGAAAAAGGAATCGGATTACGAATCCAATTCTACGTCTACTTAGGAAGGTATAACCGGCTTTCTATGAGAACTGCCTTCTCTAATCCTTTTGAATTGTTTGTGTAGACGCTCGTTTGCAGATCAACTAACTCAAGAATATGAGAAAAATCAGCCATACTCAATCTACGACTTCCCTAAATTCCTCAAATTCGATTACCTGAGTAAGAAATTCGTTGAAAATATTGCCGAGTACTCCTGCACGCAGGTGTCTTTCTTCAACCATTTCCTTGCCGAAAAGAAAAGTAAGTCTTGCATGACACCTGAATACTCAGAATTCGTTCTCTTTCTAGATTTTCAAAAAGCATATAACGTCGGGGCAACGTTAGAAAAGCTCAAGAAGCTAGTAGAATCTGTTTACTGGAGAATTGAAGCAGCAGTACCTCAACACTCTCAGATTATGATGCTTTATGGAATCTTTCAAACATTTTTGCTCAATAAACCCGAGTCTGGACGAACTTTTATATACAAGTAACATCCTTTGCGTTGACCAAGCAATTAATAAAAATGACGTTATTCAGAGCTTTACAAAAGAGGTCAGACCCTTATCGACAGTTTTTAAACCGTTGTGATCCACAGTACTCAAAAATCGTGAAGGAATTCACGATAATGGAAGTTAGCTGCGAAAAAGTATTCATTTTCTATTAGATCTCTTGTCAGCGCATGCTTCATAATCATCAATAGGATAATTTCTCGAAGATTACCAAAGTTTGCAGCAATTTTACGGGTATTTTTGGATACAAATTTTCTCAGATCGTCGGGAAAGATTTCAAAATCCTACTCCCGAAGATATCCGCAGAAAAGCACGGGAAGTATTTGGAAAAGTATATCGAGCATAAGAATCAATTGCACATCGTTCATCCTGATCTGCTGTTTGCGCGTAACAGCGATGGGTTAATTTTCCCTTGTCAAGTGCTTGTTAAGCCAAGTCTCCATTTAGACGATGGGTAATTTCTAATAATTCCCCTGCCTCATCTCATTCTCTCGCCTATCTTCAGTATGCGATTGTTTGCCATGCTTTCGGCCATAAAGTCCAACTACCAGTTTATGCTAATTAACGAATACGGCACTGTAGAAGAGATTACAGGAGGTAACCATTGATTTTTTCCCAAGCCTAATGTTATCATTTTCCATGTAGATTTGCTATCTGCGTTTAAATTGACGCCGAACTTCTTCCAGAAAAAACGACCCAACCTCTTCAAAATGTGCCCTAATATCAAAAACGTGATTTCAGCTTACGAGAAACTCCACCAAACAGGCGTCGATCTGAACTACCAATCATACGCAGGTGATCAAACTAAAGATCAAACCCTTAAGCCAGTGGCCCAGATGAAGATTAGCCCCAGTGCAACTAGTTTCTGGAATATCGAAATGCTGCCTTCATTCGTCGATATTGGAGGAGGAGGGAAAAGCCAACAGCACTTCGAAGAGACGCTACCAAAGATAACCTCTCATATTTACGACGAATCAACGACAAATGTTTACGAAAACTTTTCGATCTATCGTGGCGTTGTCTTAGAATACCGCGTGCCTAAGGTCTGGATAGACTACCAGCAAAAGTTTGACCGATTCTCTCGAGGCAGTCAATTACCAGCCTTGATAAAGCCTGAGATCTCCTTCACGAAAAATCGAGCAACGAAGCTCTCGCTTGCGATTATCAAAGCGCAGATGATGTTCAAGAGACTGCTGTTGAAAATTCGTGCGAATTTGAAAAATGCGACTTACTACAATATTTCAATGAGAACTCACATTGAATACGTGAAATTCAGCGATGGGACAGTCATGCGGATTGTCGTGATAAGCGATACACTAGCAAAAGGGTATAACAACAACGCAGCTAAAAAGAAAACTCTGCATGCAAGTTCAGACAAAAAGCATACCAGCTTTGAAAAGAAACCTCCCTTGCACCACAACCAGTCGAATATTTCTGAAGAACCCTCACCTCTTCGAGCCTCGTACTCATCAAATCTCACATCGAATCTCAGAAAGAGTCAAAACCTTAGTATTCCTTCGGTTTCAACCATTTCGCTGAACAGGAGTTCAAATTCCGTCGGCTCTTATGGTATATAATGTGATGGAGTTCATGCTAATTTGCATTAATTTTATAGATAATCGATCTGGTACTTCACCAAAAAGGAACTCAATGACTGGGAACAGGGAGCAAAAAGAGGAGGAGAGGACTACTCCAGGTAAATCCTTTATCTAACGTGATACTGAATGAATTTTTTCCAACAAAAAAAAAGTTAATAAAGTAGAAAAGGAAGTCACGCGATTCCCCATTCAACAAGACCTTGCTGGCTTAGACAGCCCTGATCAGAGACTTTTGGGAGGAGGAAGACGGCCCGTTTCTGTGGGTCTTCCGACGAAAATTTCAGTCTTTGCGACTCAGCCGCGAAAGCCGTTCCAAGATCACATTACCGAATATTCCGTCGAAGAAACCAAAATCATCGAAGAGAGCAGAGGAACGGAATCCCGGACGGTCTCCGAAGTAGTTTCTTCAGATGATTCTCTGAGTGCAATCCAGACTTATGTCCGTGACCATGGCCAATTTTTAAACGCGCCACAGAAAGTGAAAAACCCTCATTTGAAATATCCTGCAAAACAGGCCTCGGCGCGTGGACGGGCACATGTCAAACTTCCAGTGGGAACCAGCAGTAATTTGCAGGACCACTCTCAATATTCAGGCGACGAAGAAGAAGGAAGTCAGGAGGAATCCGAGGGAGATGAAGAAGAGGAGGACGACGACGAAGAGGAAGATGAGGATGAAGAGGAAGAAGATGAATATGATGACGACGACGAAGAGGAGAAATCCGGTGATCGTCAGCGGTCTTCCTCGGATCACAAAATGCACTTCCAGAGAAGCAAGAGCTCGATGGATGGTCGGTCAGAGCGCAGTCAGAACAGCGATAACGATTACATGTACAAAGCTTCGAAGACGCAGCAGATCAAAGAGTCCTATGACCCGACGAGAACTGGTCCCTACAAAACCCCTTATTCAGGATCCGGATACTCGCAAAGCGTTATCAGGTCAATCTCAGAGGTCCGAGGCGCAGCGGAAAGAGGAGACCAGTCGCTTTTGATCTCAGAAAGAAGTTTTATCGAGAAGATACCAGGTCAAGTTGATGACCGCAAAGGAGTTTCGTCACATTCTCTCTTTTCGCCAATCTCGCAGTTTACGACCCCGCCGCTTGTGTCCGATCAGCATCACCGCCAACGACGTCAGAATCATAATGATGAGAACAATGTTTCTCCTTCGGTTTCGCCGATCTTCCCGACTAACTCTACACACACTTTCCACAGCAAAGATAAAGAATCGCAGAAAGTCTCTTCATCTCTTGTGTCTGGACTGGGGTCAAATATGCAGAGAGGTAGTTTCCAAGCAATGTTCCCGGATAGGAAATCCTCATCAAACGACCCGGCAGAGACACCTATTCGACTAGGTTCTGGGTTGGGATTCGCGCTAGGTTCAGCGAAGTTCCCAGGGTCAGCGATCTCACAAGCGCAGAGTCAAGCGAACTCATCGGATAAGGATAAAAAATCGGCTTTCTTAGCTCCTTCAGAGCGCTCGTTGCTGTTTTATTCAGAAAAGAACTCAAACTCCAACATGAGTTTCTCGTCAGGCAATAACACAATCAAATTGAATAGTATGGACGACTCCTTCCTTAAGAAGACCATTGATATTAACACCAAGAAAAAGCGGACGAACTACGTTGCTCACCTTCGTAAGTCCTTGCTGAATCTCACTGCCGTTGAGTTCAAAAACACTAATTCCGAGATCCAAGTCCAAACCACCAACCAAGACATCGGTAGTAGTATTCAAGTTGTTGCCCCGAATCAGTCTAGCGGCCAAATGGATGAATCCAAGCTGCTGTTGAACATCTCACAAAATCAGCTGATAGCTAACATGGGAATTCTGACAAAATCTTCGATTTATGAGGATAACACTGTTGGTGCTTATAACGCCAGCAGTGGGCAGAATCTTAAAAAACAGAGTGATTCCAACAAACCCAGCGACAGTAACAAGCCGAGTGACAGCAATAAACCCACCGATAGTAATAAACCGAGCAACAGCAACGACAGCAGCGGCGGAAATTTCAGTCATTTTTCGAATTATAACAACATGAGCGGTGCCAACGCATCTTTCTCGCAGCTTCAAGAATGGAAAGGAATGTCCCGAACCGATGAGAAGAATCAAACGGATAAAACCGAGAAAGAATCCACTGATAAATTCAACGATAAATCAGATAAATCCATTGAAAATCAGACGGGAAGCCTGGAACACCCGCGGAACACGTCTTATTCCCCACGAGGAATCAGCGTGAGTAATGTTACAAATAAGGACTCTAATTCTCCTAAGACCAATGCACACATTTACCGCGAGTTGAGTAAATCTAGCTTTGGAATAGCGAACAGTCGGCCAAATTCAGGGTTTCTCTCGAAAAACAATAATGCTGGCAATAGCCCGATGAAAGAGTCATTAAAAGAGAACTCGTTTGCTAAAAGCATGCACACGGGCTCTTTCACAGGCAATGACGTCGAGATCACAAACGAGCAACAGCTCAACGCGTTTAACAAGATGCAAGAAGAGAAGAAGAGTCCCAGCCCTCAGGTCGGTAATAGGCACTCATTAACGATGATGGAGATCGGAACGAACCGAAGCGACAGCAAGGAGAGCAAAATGAATAATAGCTCCAGCAATAAAATGAATAGTTCTAGCAATAAAACCCCTGCAGATCAGACCTTCAACCCTTCTCAACAGCAAGGGAGCTCGTCGAGCCATGCGAACACGACCTCCAACATGATTCAAAATCCGACGGATTTGAACAATGCGAATATGACTTATTTGGGTAGCAGTTTCAATACCCAGCACAAGCAGGACGGAAGCTCCGGGCAGAATTACCTGCATCAGTCGGGTCAGAATCTGAGGCAAACGTCAGGAGAACTGCAGTTTATACCTTCTAGCAGCATTTTGAGTACCAGTCAGTTGGTCAGTAGTCAACAAATGAGCTCGAATATACAAACAACAGCGCATCACCCGTCTCCATCACTCAACCCAAGCAAATTACCTTCAAGCGACAACCAGCAGCTGAATCCCTCAGGTTACAGTGGCACACAAAGCGATTTGAAGCTGAACTCAAAAATGACTGAGAAGTCATTCAAGTCATCATCTAACTCCAAAGGAACTTCTTATGAGTTCTTTACGCCAACCCTGACTCAAATTTCAAAGAACCCAGCACAAAAATCAGATCCTTCGATGTACTTAGACGAGGAGAGGAAATCATTCGATACGATTAAAGAGTACGCTTCGCGTGAGAATCTCCCTTCCCATCAGAACGTCTCTAAAGAGTTGAACATCTCTCAAGACAACGTGTCTCAAGAGAATCTGACAAAGATTTCGAAAGGCAGTGATAAATCAAGTATAAGTGGCGGCTCATCATCGCTGAGTGTTTCGAAAACGCAAGCGATTTCGTCTCCGAATATGAACGATGAGTTTAAAAAGGATGCTCCCAATACCCAAAAGCAAGACAAATCGAAGGACAAAGATGGAAAAGACAAAAAAGAGAAAGGTCGTAGAAATAGCACAGCTCCTATTCGCGAGCAGGACGTCGCACTCATCCAGACTAATTTCCTGAAAGTCGAGCGAAGAAAATCACAGAATCCAGCTGCTGAGTCCTTGCCAACGATCGGAGAGCTGGTCTCTCAGTCCAACATCGTTTCATCCTATAACCTGCTTGATCGTGAATCTCATTCGCTCGTAGAGCCTTCAATTGTTAACCTCCAGAAGATTGAACAGCTCAGAGAGAGTGAAAAAGAGCCAAAGGAGAAAAAGGACACTAGTAAGTCGCCCAGTCAGTCGATATCGATCGTTAAGTCTTCGATGCCTTCGAATACTTTCTCCGATGTGAGCCAAGATAATGTCATCAGACGAGAAGACGCCCAAAAACCGTTCATTCACACTAAAAAGTTGAATATATTAGACCAGAAGGAATTGCTGTCGCCTGCTGTTGGTAGTAGCCGTGCCGTGCTCTCTGGCAAAAATATTTCGTTATCCCGTGATCTGTAACTGCTTTTCCTTTTCCGCTTGGCATTAATGAAATTTAATATTCTAGATATTCGATGACGTTTCAGAGCTCATGGCAAGATAATGACCATTTCCAAGTCGGGAATCTGCTAACAGAGCTAAACGCGATTCCAAGAAACAGAGATGTTTTTGAGCAACGCGCCGTCAAGCAATCAAGGAAGATCCATTCGATGATAAATCACGAATATTCGCCGTTTTCGCTGAAATTGATGACGTTTTGTAGCATGATCTGCTTCTGGATGCAGATCACGATTCTGGGTAATAACACCCCTTACTTATTCATGACTAATAAGGGATTATAACATTGTATAGTGGTGTCATTGGCTATATTACTACCGGAAATCCAATCTGAGAAAGCCCATGGCCTTTTTGCGAAGTACTCGAATTCGTTTCTGTTCCAATCGATCCAAATCCGCCACGATACGGACTTCCTCCTCTCGATTGAGTAACAATTTTATTAAATTATTGTGGAAAATAAATTAATAATCAGCAAATATCCAAACCGTCTACAAAATGAAGGGATTATTTTATCTCCCGATAAAGAGCTTTTCATGGATATAGCGAATGCCAAACTCTATAGGATACAAGAAATCTGGAGGAATGTGACGGAAATTATGGTTGACTATGGCAGATTTGACGACATACGGGACTGGACTTCAGCTACCATTACAACGATCCAAGAATCTTCCTTTAGCCTAATTCAGAGCCTCCAATACACGCAGTTGATCAATGTGGTATGACCAATTTTAATATGCAAAAGTTTGAATTCTGACCCCTCAAATATTTTAGTTCAACACAGATCTGGAGGCTATAGTCGAAGAAGAATCTATCACCGCAGAAAAGATACTCAATGTAAATTCCATTGGATCCACGTTGTCGAGTCTTTTCAAGCAAAACGAGATTGCTCAAGTAAATTCGATTGTCACGTTTTCCGTTGACTCATATTCAAATCACAAAGAATACTACCTCTCGTTTAATTGACGGCACAGCGACATCTTTCTACAGTCTCTATGTCATAACAATGGCCTTTGCAGTGATATCATTCGTCATGATCCTCATCCTCTACCGAATAGTAGCATTCTTGACTGGTGCCTCCTGACTAATTATCTCTTATTAAGCTCCTCAAGGAAATCGAAAATATCCTCAAGATGTTCCTACGTTATGACGATCCAGATATCTTTGCTGTCATCGACCAATCCAAGACCATCTACAACTACCTCTATGTACTTCTTATTTCCATTAACACAGTTCGCTGAAATTTTCACCCTCAAGTCTAAATTCCTTCAAAATTATGACATGAGAAGTAAAGACATCGATCTGATTGTGAGACCAAAATCTCACAGAAGAGCGAAAAATAGAGTCAACCAGCAATTCAAAGGACTGAAGATCGATATTGTCGGAACATTGATACCACTAGTGATAGTGTTCCTCTTCATGATTGTAAAGTTCCTCTTCACTCAACTCTCGTCTAAGGGATTTATCATAGTGCTGGAGCATCGTGCGACTAGTAGGATTAATGCGTTATACAGAAGACACTGCCGTCCTCAATGCAGGACTAAGTGAATCCGTGACTGCAGGATTCACTGCCGTCGCTTACTACGTGACTTTCTAGTAAATATCTTTGTGTTTCACTCACATAACGTCTCTGCCAATACAGCTCAGAAATGATATCGCAAGGCAAAACCGAAATTTTCGAAAACATCACCAGCTTGCAGCAGTTCAGCAACAGTGAGTATTACCACAACTTTGCTGACGATTTGGTAATAAAATTCTTCAATAAATGAAGTATAATAATCCTTTCTTCATTACAGCACTTCCAACAGAAGGCTCTCACATCTTCTAGTGGAGTGGCCGCTGAGCTCTTAAGTCTTTTTGAACAGAGCATCTGCCCCAATCCTCTGAACATTCAATGTCCACAAGCCTTTGAGAACGCGTCGATTTTCAAAGCTCTCTACATGATGAAGAATTATGTGATTGAGCTGAATAATTACAGAGATAACTATTTAAATAACGCTACCGAACTATATTACGCTGATTCGTTTATCACCCTGCAAACTCTCGCAATTCTGTTCTCGAATCGATTGGAACTCATCGCCGACACTCTCTTGGCAAAATTAACTGCAAGGTAAATTACTCTAGCATTCATCCAAATGGACTGACTCATTTATTGCTTTAGGTTCCAGGCTGAGATCAACACGATCGTTGCTGAGCTGATCGCGATACTCGTTCTCTCGATTCCGCTCTTTGTATACCTCCATTTCGGGTTTAATAAAGCCCGAAGAAATGATCTACAGCGCGCAAGGCATTATCTTGGGTAATTCATAAGATATTCATCTTTTCATTTATTTATTTTCGATTAGGTACCTGCCGCCTGACCTCTTAGAAAAGAATTTTGTTGTTAGAACCTTTTTAAGAACTAAGTAAATTAGATTCTTTGGAGATTAAATGGTTTAAATATCATCTTCTCTACTCAACTGTTTTCCAAATGCTATTCATTAGAAATTATTATATTTAGTATATGCTTGCTATATATATCTACAATTATAGATGGCACTTACATCAGCCAATTTTAATTGTATTGAAATTGAGTTTCCTGACTTAATATTCGAATAAGATCTGATTAATCATTCCTCTAATAGAGACAAGGTTTGAAATTCCCGATTTTATTAGATTTATTTACAATCAAAAATTGGTGACTCATGGGCAATGGAGCCTCAACTAGAACAAAAGAAGCCGTCCGGTTTGATTCTTACCTCAAAGCCTTGAGAAATGATAGAAAGAAGTACCTGACTGCTGTCGCTTCCAAGCAGGAATCACAGAAAAACGAGCATATTTGCCCCAGAATAACAAAAAAAGTGAAAACGTTCTTCACAGGAGAAAATAAGAGAACCACATACGTAAAAGCTTGACGCATCGAGTCCTTATTGATCTCAATCTCTTAGAACAATAAATGGAAAACGAATATGATGGAGCAATTGGCAGGGTTAAGGAATGAAGACTGGCCTAACAGGTTGCTTGTTTTTCTCAAAGCCTGGGATCATGACTCAACGGATTTGATATATCAATCGCAAATTTCATGGGTTGATTTCAATAATAACAGTACAGATCTCTTCCTTCTGTCTTTTTGAAATGGATTCACAATGTTTTGTCTATTTCCCTTTTGTGACTCTTGACCTAAATCTTTATTCGAATAGGATCAGCTAAGTTGATTGGAACTACAATAAACTTGAAAAAGCTTTCTATGATGGAAGCAGAAGGGAAAAGTTTCAACAGTATTCGCAATTCTTTGTATTCAGCAAAAAAACGTCAATTTTGTTTTAGACTTTGGAAAAGAGGAAGAAGGAAAAGACAATATCCCGGAGGAGGCAGAAGAGGAGGTTGTGTTGAATAGTATGCTTCAGACGACGGATTTGTTCGAAGAGAATTTTTATCGTGCACATGGGAAAAAGCATGCTTCTGTAAAATCGTCACTTGGATTGCCGAGTCAATTGGAGGATAAAATCGACGAGGAAGAGAAGCAAAAGGAGGACAAAAAGTCGGAAGCGAATATTGAAATTGAAAAATTTAAGAATAATACGCTCCTTGGACCTTTACATGCTGAGAGCCAAACCAGTCTCGATGGAAAGCCGAATTCAATGGGTCGATTGTATCAAAGTATAAATAACTATAAACTGGTGACCAGTATCCTTGACAAGCATTTTCAGTCCTCAACTAATGTATTTAATCGCATGATCAATATATTCACGGAATTTTATGTGGAGAAGTACGAGCAAATATGGACTAACTACACTCAAAACCACTCTACAACAGCGCAGAGCGAAATCTACCTTAACGTGAATTCTGCAGTTTCTGATCTCCAGCAGTTTATTAGAATCTTATATGACGGACTAAACGTGTTCTATGGATTAGAAAAGCTGAAAATGGGCGACATTGCTGCCAAAGAAAGCCTATTCAATCGCGATAACATTATCAATTTTCTCACTTCCATTGTAATGAATACTTCGGTATTCGATCATATCTTCAATTTACTCCGCATCAACGATATAAACACTGAAGACGCCTTTGGGAAGAACCTCACTTTCAGCTGCAAGAAATCACCTGAGGATATGGGCATCCCGCCAGAGTATTGTTTGAACGAAAGCACCCTTGAGTTCTACTACGGCAGTGTAAACGCGGCATTCAAAATTCTTAAACAAGACGAAGCAAAAAACCATAATAAGCCAAGCAGCAAAGACTTGAGAGAGAACAAGCAGAAGGTGAACTTCCAAGATGCTGAAGCGTTTGTGGATGCAGTTTTCGCTCAGAGCCGAAAGGAAGGGGAATCTGAACTCGAGTATGCGAAAAAACTTTACAAAGAGCCATATATCCAATGTATCAACAACCTCAAAAGGATCGAGGAGCATCGCAGTCCGATTCACAAGATGAAAACGATAGTGAAAACAGCGGAGCTAATCAATGCCTCGATTCATAATTTCTATAAGGTGTTTAAAATCGATAAGCCTGTCAAATTGGACGCGGACCAGACATTATCAATTTTCATCTATGTAGTCGCAAGGGCAGGAGTCAAGACTCTTGCGACGCAGATAAAGCTCATTGAGAAATTTGCAACGAATAATGTGCTTAATTCGATCTCTGGATACTATGCCACGACGCTGGAAGCGTGCATAAACTGTATTATAAATATGGAAGTGCCAGAAGCAGATAATCAGAGGAATTCAAGGGAGGAGTTTTATGATAATATCAAACATTATCTACGTACATCGGATAAGTAGAGAGAAATTTTGAGTTTGATATTTTTTTATTTTTATGTTAAATTAACAAATATTCAAAGATATGCATTGACCAAATCAGTCCGATACCATCGAGTACCTTCGGTTACAGATGCAATGAGCAATAATACTATTTATTGAATCAAACAAACCTTTATATATATATCTATCTTAAGTTACCAGATCTCACAGAGAAATAGTCCTTTGGACCGATATCTTGAGCCATCATTGATGTAGATCGCTGCAGTTTGTCTTCTTAGATGGATA
>ENA-UOTZ01001046-UOTZ01001046.1-compost-metagenome-genome-assembly--contig:-NODE-1046-length-20965-cov-14.119399_pt1 | contig 20965 bp, 17 predicted proteins | sample MGYA00238144_ERZ746983 | MGnify/ENA primary metagenome ERZ746983 (study PRJEB28759, sample SAMN06268863) | compost metagenome | isolation source: single cell | place: USA: California, Emeryville, Joint... | reverse complement strand
AAGAATTTGCTGATGTTACTCAGTAGAAAATATTTTGTGTATTTTGCTTTATTCGTGTAAATTTTTTTGAATATTTTTGGAGAACGATATTAGCGAAATTCGAAAGCATTTTTTCGGTCAAATTTGCGATGTGATTTCTTGGTGAGTCTAGGCATACCATTCTTCAAACAAGAGTGTTTGTGATAGATCTCGCTACTAGAAGACTGCTAATAAAGCTAATCATTGGTAAACGAAGCGAGTGCTTTAGTAACGCTAACAAATAAATTTTGAAGATCAATTTTAGTGAGAAAAGACTTAAACGGTTAGAAAGTCGAAACAACTTGAATTTTTTCAAGAGGAAAAAACTGGGAATATACTTTTATGAAGTAGAGACCTAATTCTTCTGAAAGATATAGCGGACCAAGACAGCACTTTGGGCCAGACCAGTGCATTGTTTATAAATGATTGAGATTTGTACAAAGAATAATCAGCAATAGAACTCTCATAATACAAGAAACTGAGGACGATACTGTGGGCGACTTATCCTGGAAAACCTGATTGGACCATAGGCTTTGGCGTCTATTATCTCTTTGTAACAGACATAGCCTAAATCAAATATCATTAATGCTGGGAGAGACTCCTGCTCTTATTTAAAACATCCCGAAAATTATGAATGAAACACAAATTTGCATGTGTAAGTGCGAAATCTCAAATGAATAAGTAGTTATGACAATCAAAAATTCACTGATCTCTGTGTGTGTTATCAATAACTCATCATCGAATGTGATTCTATTCAAAGCTCTATTAGTCCACAATGAAATCGCTCTCTTTGACATGGACTGAAAAAACCGGAATATCCAACTTATCGTGCATCAACCCTAAATGGCAAGTTAATAAATACCGAAGATAAGTGCTTCTTACCAAATACAAAATCAGTTTTGAAAATTTTCGAATCTGCTTTGGGTTGGACTTTCAAAGCTCCCTCATAGATCGGATCTGCTCCAACTTTCACTGAAAAGCTTGTTGTTCCCTACAAAATAAATTGATATCCTTTCAGGAATTATTTGTAAGCTGTCTTTTACACTCTCAATTTTATGATCTTCTTTGAAACAAACTGCAGCCTCAGGCAGCGCCCTGTTAAATTCTTCTTTATGGAAAGAAGGAATCCAAATGTCATTCTGAACTGCCTTTCCACCATCTTTGTCAAGACTCTGTGCCATTGAAACATTTAAGCCTTCTCACATAGCCTAATTTCTACCTGTAAAATGCTCAACGTTGCATTTTCGTAAGTATTTTTTCCGCTCTCTATCTCTTTCATCACATCCACTGAACAGGGCAAAAAATTTTGATTTGTGAGGATAATTTAAATGAAAATTCCTTACCACTGTCTATGATAAATACGTTTACATTAGGATCGTCTGTTGGAATGAGGTAGACCGTAGAGTTAAAATTCTTAGACTTCAATTCCAATATTTCAGTATTCTTGAAACGAAAAAAATTTTTAAATATTGAACCTTGACAAATAAGTCTCTGTACCTTATGATTAATTCGCAGATAATGCACGTTCTTTTGACCAAGTGTAAGGAGACTTTTGTTGAACGAAATCCATCGGTATGTAAGAGACATCAGCGAGTAAGAGAACTGCGGAAATAAATTATTAGTGCAAGTCTAAAGAAACAAAGTCATACCTTTTGGTTGGTAGAATCCGAACCCGCAGAAGGCAAGAAGTTTTCAACACTCATTTTTTCAGTAATTTGCTTTTTTAAATCTTCGTAATTATCAGTTTTCCCATCCACTGTGCCGTAATTGAACCACCCCTAATTGAATGAAAACAAATAAACCTCAGCACCTTGCATGTAAATCGATAGATACATCAGGGTTCGCTTCTTGAGCTTGAGTAATCAACTTGAGATATCCTTGGATTTTCTTATCGTCAGTATCTGCAAATTTAGTTAATTGCTGATCGCAGTGATTCAGTAACGAGCTGATTATCATGAATCGATTATCGCACAAAACTAAACGCCAATGAATTCGAGTTAGAAGAATTATAGTCTATGGCTATCGATAGACTAACCTTTGCTCTCTTTCTGACTTGCTAACTGGCCTGAGGATAGAAAAACGGCTCCATCTACCGAAATTTGCTCTCGGGATCTATATTTTATGATTGAGTTTACAACAAGTTTCAAATTGTTAGCTACTTTCTTTGAGCAGGACCATCACCGGGTCTCTTGATTGCATATTCAGTCACCGTTTTATTGGATTGTTCGTTCACAACTCTCTTCCAGCGAAAACCACAACCCTTCAAGATCTCATTGATTGCCTTATCAACAGCTGAATGCCCATTCTCGTCAACAACATGGCGAATTTCAATGCAAATGTTTTCACATCCGTCCTTCTCCCACAAATATTTAGTGAATCCTCTCAAGCAGTCCTCATAGAAACCGCTTTGAGTGGTCGTGAGATAGACAATCTGCAGTTTATTTGGAGTGACATTAGAATTGCTCGTGTTGATTGCAGCCAACCCTATCGGTTCACTTCCTTGTTCTTGACTGAACATATAGAACCACCGAGGATCATGCCCTGAGTTGCACGCAGAAATAATCTCAGAGCCATTATCGGCAAATGAATTTTTAATATTGGCATCGACTCGAGTTAAATATTTTTCAAGAATACTAGGAAAATCTTCTTCCGTTGCCTCAATAGGCACTATTTTGAGGTCTGGCAGCTTTGAAATCCAGGGTCTAGGTGATTGTCTCCTGTTGGAAGTATCATCATGCGCGTCGAACTGGTCAAGCGCTAATGATTCTTTTTCTTCGCTCGATTTTCTTCTCGGTAAGCCCAATTGAATTTTGGCGCTGCTTTTGTGCGCAGTTGCTGGTCTGTTGGCTGTTCTATTGGCGGTAGTGTCGACTTTGCCAATTCCACGAGCACTCGCAGAAGAAAGCGGTTTATTTTGATTCGTTTTTGGCTCAGATTTGTTAAATCTTTTTGGATTTTCTTTTGTTGGTGGAGATGCCAGTCTATGGGATGATTTCTGAAGACTACTTATGCTCTTCTCATTCAGTCTATGAACAGTATTGATTGAGATGCTGTCCAAAATAAGTTTATTTATTACGATCTTTGAAGCGATTCAGGGTTAGATTGATTTTCCTGGATTTTTTTCTGAACCATGTGCTCTTGGACGCTCTCTTCCAAGATTATAATTTCACTTTATCAAGAGCAAAATTAGTGAAATTCTCATGAGTGTATGTCTCACCTTGCACGAATCCTATTAATGAGATTACTCGAGATTGGCAAAGGCTGCCTGTCTGTAAGCGGATCACCATGAGAAGGATAGATCAAAAACGGGTCGCTTTTTTCCGAGAACGTGAAGTATCGTGCAAGAGAGGAGTGCAGCAGATAATTTGTATCTGTTTTCATCTAACAAATATTTTCAGTCGCTTGCCAAACTGTTTGTGAGTACTTTGATAAGATAGTTTGTTCCTTCATGCAAGTAAGGGATTACAAGCGCCTTTTTTTTGGATTTCTTGACTTTTTTCAGTTTGTAGTAAATCTTCTTGATATCATCTCTCCATTTCAAAATGCATTCCACCACGCTCAGAGAAAGAATCCTCATGTGATTTAAAAGCTCCTTTGCCTTTCATTCATTTTCAATGAGAATAATAGATTTGGAGATCAGTCTACCTTTTTTAATTGGCGGAAATCATGCTCGTTTCTTTCCTCCGTAAACGATTCTTCAGCTTCATTCATTTTATTGACATGCTCTCTGAGCAGCTTTAGACAATTTTCGCGAGCTAGTACAGATCGCATTGCATTTTGAATCAACGCAGTGTTCGCTTGCAACGCGTCAATTTCTCTCTTAAGGATTTCAATGGCTTGTTCAGCGTTTCCATTGGTTAATACTTGCGAATAGATTTCTCTTCATAGAAAATATCATTGTCAAGAGGGAGATCAACTGCGCTGTTACCGATGGAAATGAGGGATGTTTTGAGTCTCCCATGTTTCTAATATCAAGTCTTCGAATTTTGTTCTTTCAGCTTCTAATAATTCCTGTTGCGTCGGCATCTGTTGCTTCGAAACAACAGCAGCCATACGCGTTTTGACTTCATGGGGGTTCTTTTTTCTAGCAACGTTGATTTCTCCTCTCTTAGATGCTGCCAATTCTTATTTGTAATTGAGTGGCAAATCAATGCGCAGATCTACCTGTTTTTTCCGTGACTAAGTCATTGGGATTCTCCTCGTATTTGGGTTCGATCTCTTCGATTTTCTCCTCAAGATTATAGGCGTCCACCATATCGATTATACTATTTGTTTTCTGCAATTTCTGAGGTCTATTTCTACAAGCAACACTGTCAACATTGAATATGATGTTGAGTTACCGCTGTGAAGCTGTCTTTATGCGAAACTTGGGACCGATAATATTTTTGATAGCTATTATGACGAATTATCTGCATTTTGCTCGATAGGAATTGATGTTACTATATTTGTCACCTTCAGGCTGGTATTCTGGGATGTTATCGAGAAAGAATCTGTTGTCCCATTCTTCTTCCTGAATATCGATAAGTGTAACAGTTGACTATCTAGAGGGAAATATAGCTACTCTTTTTCTCAGCTGAGTGATCATAAGCAGGTGTTTATTCTTTGTTTTTCGCTTCGGTTTGCTTGCCAAACGATCTCGTTTTTTGCTCTCCTCAAACACTGGTTTCATCATCGTTCGTTTTACTTATTTCAATTGATTTGTTTATCCTATCTACAAATTAAACAATCGAAGTTAGATTTTTTTCATACACTCGGTATTCTTATTTTTTCATTCAAAACAACATCCAATTGACAAAAGAGGAAGCTATGTACAGAGTTAAGCTATGAAAAACTATTCAATCTTCCTCTATTGCTGTTTTAACTCATTGGGAGTCGGAAATTAACTCAATTTGCTACGGTTTATAAATATCATTGAGTGAAAATGTTGGGTAGTTTGAGCCTCAATTTATGATTCAAAAGGGATCGTACAACTGATAGAATCTACACAGGAAGCAATCGCGCGATTAGAAATTAACCGGTATGCAAAAAAAAGAAAATGTTATGGTGCTCTAAGGGCTTCCCAGTACAATTCTCTAGACATTTCTAAGAGTTTATTGGCATTTTCTTCACGTGTGGGGTGCCAGTCACAAACTAATGTGAATTTCGATCCACCCTTATATCTGTAAACATGTGATAAGAACAGGTTTCATAATTCGAAATTACCTTGGGCCAAGCAATGCGATAAGTCTTCTTCTTTGCAATTTTGTCATTTTCATTGTATCCATGTCCATTTCCATTTTAACCTAGGTGTCAAGTGCCACAATGAGTCTTGAGGAAGAAAGGTAGCTGTACTTTATGGTCTCCAGTATCTCGTCCTCTTTCATTCTTCTCTTGATCGAAAGTAAAGAAGAGCTTAAAGGTAAAGTCTGGCGGATTTTGCTTCTGATACTCGATGACCTCTTCCAAGCTTCTCAATTTATATTCAAAGGGATCTTTCTTCACAATTTTTTGCCATGGAGGTAATGCCTCATATTTAGCAGGTTTCCAAATTTTGACTAAAGTTTGTGCAAGTAGAGTTAGAGAAGCGAGGAGCTTATGATTTCAACATACTCTTTCTGATGCGACTGAAGTCTTGGCGTTGTGTGTTGACTAGCTGAGTCCAAGTGGACTTTCCTAGGGCTTTGGACAAGATTTGTTTATTTATCATTTTTATTGTTTGTAGTTAAGGAGAACCTCTAAATATTAATCCAAATTTCGGGTTTTGAATACATGAGATAAGCAATGTTTTAATTTAATTTCCCAAGCTTATGTAAATGTCTGTGAATGCATACCTATCTCTATCATATAAACTCCAGATTGGATATTCTCTGATTGAGCCTATAGCAGTTCGTTTTCTGAGAAATGTTCATTTTTCTTTATTTTAAATTTATAAATTTCTCTGAAAGGTCTACTTAAAAATGATGATTGGTATTGAGATGGATCTCTTGCGATAATCTCCTTCTAAGACTTTTGTTGAGAATATTGTTTTCATTTTGCTGCAAGGACCGTACATATCACGGCATTATCTAGTCTCAGGTACTACTGAACTGCTGCTGTTACTCCTGGAGGTATTTCTTTTTTTCTTTTTTTTTCTTATGTTTTTGGATGGTTTTCTAATTCATTATTTTCCCCTACTTATAATTCGATAGCTTTTTATGGAAAACTCTCTGCTTAGAATAGGAGAATGATCAAACTAAAATTCATAGTTGCGATTATATATCAGCCCAAGGCGGCTGTCGTCCTTCGCAAGAAACGTCATCATCTATCTTAGCTTAAAGGAGGATAGCCACCAGAGTTGACTGAAGTAATGGCATCGAGTTCTTTTGAAGAGAGTCTATTTTTCTTTTCTTCTCTTTGACCATAATGATTTCTCTTTCCTTCTCCTTTTCCCTGTCTATACTCTCCACCATCATATCTTCTCTTTTCTATACAATTCCATCAATCATAATTCTCAAACCTTCATATTTTACGTTTATAGCCTCTGTTGTAATCTTCTTGTCCTCCATTTTGATATCCTTGCTTATCATCTCCAGCGTTGTTCGTTGGACTGTCAGCGCCTGTACTAGCATTGCTATAGTTATTACGGTTTTTGCCTCCGTAGTAGCCATTCGAATTGTTTTCATAGCCCCCTCTATAATTATTATCTCTATAATTCTCTCTGTTCTTTCTGATGTATGGAGTTGGCTTAGCAAATCCTAGCACATTCAATTATCACCAAAACTGATATTAAGTTTCCTTTTACCAGTGTATTGAGGAGGGAAGTTGTACATAGGAACAGGGTAGTATCCATAGCCCATAGGATCCATCACCATCTGCGGCTGTGGCTGATAATAGTTGAATCGATTATTGAAGCCACCGAAGCCCTTTTTATATCTCTTAATAGCTTCTAGCAGCTCGATGTGAGGCACTTCGTCTTTAATCATACAATCAATGCTCTGACCCTATATTCAAAATTCAAGTAAGTCTACCAATAATTGCATTGGATTCCCACGTCGAAAGTCTTGGCTTGAAGCTCAGAAAAAAGATCAAGAGCCATCTTTTCGTTGGATAGGGTAAGAGAGACACATTTGGTGACAGGGTCGTATTCATATTTCACATCCTGCCAATAAAACACATGCGAATTAGGTTTCAACTTAGCCTTGCTTTGTGAAAATTACTTTGATTTTCTCATTTGCTTTGCTAATATCCTGGATCAAGTTGGAGAAATTGCCTTCACTCTCTTTTTTGATTCCTTTAACAAGCAGTGTCTTCCTTTCTGCTTTGTATTTAAGTCGCACAGGAGATCCTTTAGTATAATCAGCGTATTTGCATTTCATTAAAGCCTGAGATATCGAATTGAAATCTGCCTTGAGAAAAAGTTGTTTACAGCTTCCACGATTGCAGGATCTGAGGTGATTCCTTGGACGGACCTCTCGTTAGCAATGAAGTTGAAGTCGATTTCCAGATTCAGATTGAGATTCTTGATCAAATAATTATGCTTTTTGAGATTCTCCAGCTCAAACATATTATCCAACTAATAAAGTCCAGCAAACACAGCGGTCATGTTTGATTATTATCCAAAGCTAGCATATTTTACGTGGCTAACTAGAGTTTCCTCGACAGAAGCGTCATTTTGAACAACTTGTTGCTCCGTCTATGGGCATAAGGAGTAAGCTTGAGCAGTTGTTTGCGAATATACCTTCTCTTGGCCTGAGTCTGCAGTCGATTTGCGCTCTAATACGAAAATGGAAATTGAGATTGTGAGAAAAACAAACTCGACTTGTTGGATTGGGAAATAATACCTTCTGTAGCGCCTTGACCAACTTGCTTAATCTCTTTCTCCATAAAGATATTACAGATTCGGATCTGAATAATTTATGGTAATCCTTTATCCAAAACTCGAGCCTATAAAAGCTTTATTCTAAAAATATCGTGATCCGATCTCAAACGGGAAATTGCAAAGGGCCAAATTTTAGATCGTTGCGTCGGAGCAGATTTTGTCTGTACAAAATTTAACAAATAAACCATTTTTTGAGCTGCAAAGACAGTTTTTCACTAAAATTCATGTTGCTTTAGGTATGTAACGATTTTTTGTTTATTACAAACATAATTACACCGATGATCTCGGCAGTTGCGAATTCGTGCGATCCTAATTTGCCACAATTTGTGGTATTCTGCTTATTGCTCTTAGATAAGTTTCACAGTGCTCTATTTAACCAGTAATATACTTAATGTGAGGACGAAAAAGAAAAGAGTCCCAAAAAAAGAGGAGATAATAATATAAATTTCGACTTCGAAAAATCATAATAGCACTAATCGTATTGTCTAAGGAACAGATTGATCTCAAACTTAGTTTTCAGTTGTGAATATGAATAATGCTTTAAACATAAATCAATACCTCAAGGCTCTAGCTCTGATTCACTCAACACGAAGAAATTCCTTTGCTGTAATATCATCTTAATTCGCAATATATACACAAGCAACCTCGAAATTATGAGAAACCATACAACACACAAAATTTAGATTATTTCCATTTCTTCTTCTTTCTTGACGATTTTTGCCTCTACCATAGTATGGGATTCAACTTCTGCCAATATCTTCTCAATTTTATCCCGAAGCTCTTTCGAATCGCTCTCAACGGCCTATTTCATATATGAGTATTATACTTTAATGAGCTCGTTTACAATTTGATTGGTCGACACCCTCAAAGAGGCTTGACTTATATTGTCTGTAAGTTTAAGTGAGGCAGTGTTTTCATCAAACTAGAGAAATTATTAACCCAGTTGTAGTTCAGTATTAACTAGTAATATTGTACCAAATGATTTGGGAAGATATTTTTAATGACAAAGAGTTGTCTCTTGACCAATTCCTCTCTTTTCTCTAAAAATATTAGGTATAAATGAGAATAATATAAGACGACAGATCATTTCACCGTTGAAGAAGTCGCAGTCAGGGTCATCAGGCACCTGGGAGTACAAAAACCCAAGATGATCAGCGATTATATCGTTCTTCTTTCCTGCTTTCCATTGCATTTGCATTACTTTTGGACTTTTCTTTGTAATATAAATCTCTTTATTGACCTGGCGATAGAAACGAGAAATAAGAGAGCAGGTTGCCAAAAGATCTTACGATCAAGGTGTTTCTTGGTTCATCGTAGACCACATCGTGAAATATCATATCAGCGAAGAATCGAGCCAGCGATAAGGTTGCATTGTAAGGGATTAAGACCGTTTGGTTGATTTCTCTATACAATTTGCGCGGTGTTAACAAAGAAATGAAAAACAATTCTTACCCAGAGGGTATTTTTAAATAGCTATCCAAATCTTTCTCTTTAAGAATACTGATTTGTTTGCCCGTGCTCACAGTAACTCCGCTGATAGGAATAGTGACCTCTTGAGGCCTTCCGTCGTCCATCTTCTCATCAAGTAGCTTTTTAATCTGCTCTTTAACCTCTTTGCTGAGCTCTCCAAGAATCTAACCAGTCATTTAGTTCAGTGAATCTTTGATGAAAGTAAGAAAATCAACTTGGAATTCTTTCTTTGAGTCAAAGTCGTAGTTTAATTCCTTTCTATTTGGCGGTGCATCCACTCTCAAATTTGGAAAGGTCATTTTCAATTTCTCCATAAGACGCTTGGCTTCATTTTCGGCTCCATGAACGAGCATCACATTTTTCGGGCCCAATTTTTGAACATAATCAATTGTCTGTGAACAATCAGCATGGGCGCAAAACCTAGAAAACGCTCAAAACATCTACTTATCCAGGTACTTACGTGACGTTTTTAATTTGCATGTTACAATCCACAAACCCTCCACCGATCTTTTCAATCCTTTTGGGTTCCTTTAACAGAGCCTAAGTCGAAAAAATCATGACTATGAGACACTCAATCGCTTGCTACCTGAGCTAGAGTTCCTTCAACACAGTACCCAGTAATACAGACACCATTTCGACTATCACAGCACCATTTTTCAAAATATTCTCTTGAGACGCCGTTTTGAAGAAAACCGGGACTTGCCATGAGCACCAGCGCACCATTATCATCAAAGCTGTCGATGTTTTCAAGAGTCCTGATGTATCTAGATTCAAATGGATTTATTCCTTCTTTGAACTTCTGCTTCGCGTATGTGCCCATCATGTTGATGTAAGTGTGAAACACGGTCATGCATTTTGCTGCAAGGGATGAAGCATAGAATATAGGGATGTCTTGCATTTCAGGGTTATTGCTCCAGTATTCATCTATTTCAATCTGCAATGAAAAATAATAAAACGTGAGTAGATACCCAATATAAGAAGCAGCTCTTGAGCTCTTCCTGTAACGAAAACAGGAAGGAGGCACTTGCCGCCCTTTTTTACAACATTCGACACAAAATCGGTAAATAGATTCTGGAATTACCATTTAGACTGAGATTTCAACAAAAATATTACTTCTCTCACAGACCTGGGAATATGGTCTTTAACACCGAACGTTGATTCTACAATCAACACATCGATATTAATATTCGGGATTTCAGCTGGCTGGATGTGCTTGTCTTCTTCTCTGCTGTAGTCACCTGTGTAGAGGATCTTCATTCCATCAATTTCAACAAGAAACATTGCTGCTCCAAGAACGTGTCCTGCGTTGTAGCAAGTAAACTTAATTCCATTGAACTCTAAATTCTACAAATAGTCAATTTCATTATGAGTCTGCGACGTGAGATTAGTTTTAGATACTTGATGATAGTCAATTAATTCTATTCTCTTCATGGATTCATCAAGAGCATTCCTGTCAAAGAGCTTTTTATCTGAGACCGAAACTTTTTCGTAATCAGAAAGCATGAGCTTGTAGATTGCTCTTGTCGGATGTGTCATAAACACTTTTCCAACTTGATATGAAGTAGATGACATAAAGTATGGCAAAGCACCGCAATGATCCAGGTGAAAGCTTTTGGTAATATGATTTAATAAGAATTTGCTGCATTATTATATGATACTGAGTGATGAGGACCAAATCGATGTATTTCGTGTTGAAAGTAGTCTCAATAGCATCGAAGAAGGGTAATGAGAGGAAGCCTGTATGAGCAGGATGCAGTCCACAGTCAAACTGGGATAAGAAGTTTTAGAGCAAAATTAGAAGAAGGATTCTTTACCATTATATTTTTTCCCTTGTACTGGAGCATGATGCAAGACCTGCCGACTTCTAATCCAGCCCCTAATGGTTGAGGAAAAAGAGAATAAGATACATTCACACATGGAAAAAAGTACCTAAGGGCATGATTCTAAGCTTTTCTTTTTCCATAATTTTTAATTTTGCGCTCTCAATAAACTATTTGATCAAACAGGTCATTGTTTAGGGGTAAAATAGTCTTATTTTCTCTTGCAAGGAATATTTTGAGTTTTTTTTTGTTGATTTAACTCTGAGAAACAAAAAAATCCGTTGACTACCTTACGTTTCTGATAGGGATGAGCTTATATATAATTTTTCACTGGTAGCTGGTACGACTATTGCTCAGTGACTGTTATCGCGTTCTTGAATCTTTCTCTATGACGTATTCATCGTGAGTTCCTTTCTACAACCAGGAACAACTAGCAAAAAACTATTAGCAAGAAAGATAACAAGTAAATTGGAATTAACAAGAATTATGTTGCCTGACTCCAGTTATTTCTCAATAATTTCCTTATCAGATGTCCCTTGAATTTTTGGAAAAGAGCGGCTCTTGACATTTTATACAAGCAATCACAGAAATTGTCCATAAACATAAACTTTCGTTACCTTTCTTTCTATTTTCAAATTAAGATGTTTGATCCTACTATTTCATAAATTTATGAATTTTGGATACCAAAGTTGTAACAATCGCATAATTGATACTATTCTATCTTATTATCGAAGGGGTTTGGTAAGAAGGACTCATATTTCATCTCTTTTCCTAAGGTTAAAGGTCAAAGTTTCAATAAAAATCAACCAGTGGAAAATTCTCTCAGACTTTTGCTGTTAAAATTAATTTCTAACACTTCGAAGTATTTGAAATACCTCAGACATGATAAAGGCTCAGAGACTTGATACTCTGAAAGCGATCTCTCAAATCAACAAGTAATTGGCTACTAATCGATAATATCAAACTCTCTGATAGCATTTTGGAGAAATCCAACACATATCCAACCCAGAATCGATTCGAATTCAGTGATGGAATAGTTCTAGACAGCTGCTTTGACTCAGGAAACCTCAGCAATGCGAAACATGTTGGTCCATATCAAGTAATCCCATTGTTAGATCACCATCTTAGTAGTATTATTACTAAAAGTACGACCTTTGGGTTTCTGCAGACGCTGCAAATATATCCACGGACAAACACTATCGAAGTTGGTTTCATTTTCGTGTCAAGAATGTTCCCAGAGGCGTCAGAGTCACTTTTAGCATAAAAAACATGAACAATCAAGTATGAATGGCTCTTTGCTCATGTTTCAATAATCATTTCTCATCTAAAAAGACGAAAATCTACAATGAAGGGCTAAGACCTTATTTTAAGAGCAATTGCAATGACACCTGGCGAATGCTTGAAGACCCAGATTTCTGTACAGTAAAGAAATTGATAGCTACATTGCGATAGATTTTTGAAATAATCTGCAGGGAGTTGAAGAAGGAAGTTTCACATTAACCTTTCACTATACTATGCTATCCGAAGACGAAGAAGTATTTTTTGCTTTTGTTATCCCATGGAGCTACGAGCAAGACCAAGTAACATTCTCACTATGTCAAGAGAGTGATTAAATTCTACAGAATTTCATCAATCAACTCGAAAAAGAATATCAAAATGACACCACGACCTATTTCCACAGAGAAAATGTGATCTACTCTCTGGACAAGCGTCGTTTAGATTTGCTAACAATATCATCAAGGACAGACATGCTATCAGAAAGAGAAAACACAATTCCGAACCTCTTCCCTGATGGAAACAAAGAAACGCGTCCATTCAAGTAAACTTGTTCGAACTGAACAAGAATCACAATTTGTTTAGATTTGATCAAACTAAAAAGAAATATGTTTTTATTTCAGCAAGAGTACATCCCGCTGAAGTCGCTGCATCGCATGTGATGCGTGGACTGCTGCAATTTCTTCTGAATAGAAACGATCAGCGAGCGAAAATCGCTCGAGACAATTACGTCTTTTGTATCGTTCCAATGCTGAATCCAGACGGTGTATACCGCGGACATTTCCGAACGGATTCTCTGGGGCAGAACCTTAACAGATATTATGTGAATCCATCGTTCATTGAACAGCCGACGATTTATGCAACGAAAAATCTGATCATGAGTCTACACGCTGCTGGGAAGCTCTACTTTTACTTAGACCTGCATGCTCATGCATCTAAGCGAGGCTGCTTTGTGTATGGGAACTCACTGGATTATCGACAACAGCTGCAATCTCGCGTTTTTCCAAAGCTCTTAGCATTGAATTCTCCAATCTTTGAATATGATAGCTGCAGTTTTTCAGATTCCAACCTAAAAGTCATCGAGAAAGGGCAGCTCGAAAATAAAGAAGGAGCTGGGCGCGTCGCAGTTCACAAGGCGACTCATATAGCTTATTGCTATACCCTTGAGTGCAACTATAACGCAGGATCGATTCGGAATAAGTTGACGGACCCAACTCCTAATCTAATAACCGATGAAGAAGGTATCTCTGGCCTGTGAAATGTCTCTTACAATGTGTTTTTTACTTAAAGATAAATCATTTGTAGAGGATGACGTCAAATGGGAGAAAGTGGTTCAGGAGAAGACCGAATGCTTGGATCCTTACACGTTAGAGGAGTTCGAACAACTGGGTGAAGCAATTGTTGTTTCTCTTGTGGATATGAGTGGGAAAAACGAACTGAGCAGGATCTCTTCTTCTCCGTACAAGAGCTTAAAAGTACTTCATAATGATGTTTGATTGGTTTTGACTAACGTTATTAGAATGTCAAATTAAATATTGCTTTGAATTTGCTGAAAGAATCGCCATTCAGATTTGACGCATTCCTGAGGAAAATTAGTCAAAATCTTGGGAAGAATATAGCCACATTGATGACTTATGTCCATGATAACATAAAAGTAAATTTGATCTATTGTGCTGGGATTACCTATAATGGTAAAAGAAAACAATACAAGAAACAAAAAGAGTGTCAACTGTAAGCCATGGAGCTCAAAGGACTGCCTTAGTGACTAAAAAATTAGCACCTGTGCTCAATATGTAAGGAGAAGTTACTTTCGTCATTGAGTGTCTAATCAGTTTATTCTGCCGCATAGAGTGACGAACCTAGATTTAACTACTAAGAACACCCTAGCTCCGATCGTGAGAAAGGCGTCAATACATACCGAGCTTCAAAAGAACCCTCAGTCTCAAGTGCAGCAAAAGCAGAATATAAGAGTTAAAAAAGATATTATAATCAAAGGAACTTCAGGAAAGAATAAAGTGATTTCGATGAGATTTTAAGCTATCAAGAGATCTCGTCAACCCTCAAACATAAACTAAATTAAGGAATTCATGGACAACAGTGATTTTCTGTTGAGATTGTAAACGAATCAATGTTTCTACGAATTGCATAAATTTTGAGCATCACAGAGAGGTTTACACCCTAACATATGCTGATCTACATTTCTTTTTGATGTCTGAGAAAGGTTTACACAGATGAATATTAATCACAGCAATACTATAAATCATCGATTAGGTTACTTTAAGTAGTTTATTTTGATGTGGTAGAGTTTGAATTGTAGACATTTTTCGATGTTAAATGTTCGTTAGATTCACATGAATTTGATAGGTTTCAGAAAATATCAATAAAACCTTAAGTGTTAGTTGCTCATAGAATATTCAAAATAGTCGCTTTACTTCAAACTTTCTAAAGATGCGGTTAATTATATCTAAATCATGACCACTTATCACAACATTTCACGCAACAGCGTGGTTCTGACTGCCAATTCTTAGAAGTACATCAAAATTCACAAAACTGTTTAATGAATTTATCTTTAACCGGTACAATAATTAAAGAAGGTATTCTATTTAATTTTTTCCGCTAAAATAGTATTTCAAATTAGATTCTTCTTTTTCCGCGAAACGCATAAGACTGGTTTCCTTTTTTTCCGCAAATTGAAAGAGGCGTACTAGTGCTCATTTCCCGAAAGGAAAAACTTCAAAAATATTATAATTTCGATATGCTACATACACAGTGAAATATCATTGAGTTTGCTTTTGAGTTAGACTCTTTATTCTTTGGATTGGCAATTATATTGTTGGTCGCAATTGCAACAGAGTCCCTTACTTCCCATTCATGAAAAACGCAAGACAATTAGCAAGATAAGAACTGACAATTACCATTTGTAAACTAGACTAGTAGCTACTCCTCATGACTTTTACTACTCAAATAAAGCCTCTTCGCTTTCCGATTTAACCGTTAACTTCGCATTAAATAATCCAAATATTTGATCTCCATGCGCTGATTGCTGTCTTCTTATTTTTGTATGATGATCAAATATTCGATATTTTGCAGAAAACAACAAGTTTGCTACAAACGAATAGAACCACTTTTATGAACAATACGTTATGTATATAATCCTAAGAGTGATGCTCCCTCTTTTTTAATATTGAACTTGTTGAAAAGTCTTTTCTGTGATTGACTTCTTTGAGTGAACTATTTCAATTTTTCTAAACTTAATAATCGCAATAAATTATTCCAAAAAAGAAATAGAATCAGAATCGTACAGTATTTGTAGTTTTTCAAATGTCAGACGAGCCTCATGATAAGAAGCGTGGCGAAGGAAGGCAAACTGGTCCTAAGGGCTCCAAGAATACAAAATCCCATTACGAATCAAAGCAATATAATGATAAAGACTCGGGGAATTCTAGACATGCGCAAGATAACGCTCCATACAAGTCAAACGATGGTTATCGCCAACAGAACAGACGAGATGAGAACCAATATTCTCAACATAAAAATATTGGGTATAATAAAGGTATAAAACGAGCTGGGACAGGAACAGAACAGATTAGCCGCAGAAAAAAACGAGAACCTTTACCAAAGATATCAAAAGAAACTATACTGGAAAGGCACGAGTTTGGATTACAACTTTCGAAAGAATTTCAGGAAATAATCGATTTGAATCCTCAAATTTTCATGAACGAGCCTTTTCTGCCAGTAACTATCGAGTTCGGACCATTGGATACACCAAACGATGAAGGCCTCAATCCCAAACCTAATTATAATGCAACTGGTACAACGACGAAGGAACCCACGACAAGCAAAGTTGAACAGGAGACTTTTAAACCAGAGAAAGGAAGTAAAGGTTGGATCGACTGGGATGCAGGAGATGGGAAGGATATCTTCAATGAATTAGGTATGATTGAATGGGCTTTACATCTAATCCGATGTTTTAGATATGAAAAATATCGACGATCAATTGCGTGGAAAGAAAAAACAGCAAAATGACGAAAAGAAAGACGAAGAGAAAGGGTCCAAGAAAGAAGAGAAGAAAACAGAGGAACCAATCCCTGCTGCGGATGTAACAAAAGAGACAGGTTCAGCCGTTCAGAAAGAGGAGCCTCAGAACAAGGAGATTGAAGAAGATGAGGGAGAGTACTCAAACATCGATAAAATTTTCGAACAGAAGATGAAAGAAAAACAACTTGAATTTAATCCTGAGGAAGAAGATTATGGTCTTCAGCCTGAGGAGTCTCCAAGTAACTTCATTTGAACGAATATTTGTTAAACTCATCAATTTTAGCAAAAAACGAACAGGGACTAGAGGAGGACAACCCTCCTGTGTGGGAGGAATTTAATGCGGAGGACATCAAAAAAGACGCCGAAAGCATGGAAAGTCTCTTCATCGGCACGACAGGTCCCTCCAGGCAACAACAGAAATCCCCGCAGGGCTTCTCAGACCCTTACGCCGGTCAGAATTATAGTGAATATTCGACTGATACTTCGAGAGAGATGGGTCAAAAGGGTGATGCAGGTAGGAATCCTTACGCCTCGTTACAACAGCAACAACAGCAGCAGCAACTGCTTTATCAGCAACAATTGATGAAGCAGAACCTAAATAAGCAAACAGAGAACTTTGGGTACAGCCCCATGAACCAAGGCTCTCAAATGGGCAATATGAATATGCAGACGAACCGGCCTATCCCAACTAATCCAAATTTCGTTCCTCTTCAGCAAAATCCAACAACATTCTACAATCAGCAGATGTACCAGCAGCAAATGCCAACCATGAAGCAAAATCCAACGACTATTGGGCTCTCAAAGCAAATCCCCGTGACCCAAACAAACAAAGTTTTCAAGTTCTTTTGCCGTGACGACTATGAGAAAAAGCTCTGGTTCTACAAAGACTTCCAAGATCGTATCCAAGGGCCTTTCTCAGCAAAGGAAATGGATGAATGGTACGACAATAAGCTCCTCCCACCCAATCTCTTGATAACTTACGGAGAAAACAATAATTTTAAAACTCTCGCTGACTTAGTCAAGTATATCAACTCCAATTCTGGGAAATCTCAAACACAACCACAACCTCAGCCCACTATGCCTAAGCAAGGAAATACCATCAATTTCGCAACTATTTCCCTTGCTCAGATGGCGGAACTTTGTAAAAATCCAGATTTCCTAGCTTATGCTCAGGCCACTGGCCTTAACCTGCAGCAAATCATCAATAACATTAAAGAGCGCGAGCAAATGGAAAAGTACAACGCGATGAATAAAGGCTATGGTTACAATCAGGGCGGATATCCGACAAACAACTCCGTGAACGGTTATTATGATAGTCAAGGCGTGTACTACCCAAGCAACACGCAAGGCTTCACAGTGGGAAATATTCCAACAAATCAGCCCATTAATAAAGGAGGCTTTGGCCAGTCGCCGGTAGGAACTGCTGATTATGGTTATAATAAACAAGGGCCGTATCAAGGCTACGGTGGCGTTGACTATAAGCAGCAGCAACAATCTCCGACAACTTTCAGTGGGCTTAGCATGAGCGGGACTGCTAGCAAAGGGTATTATCCTATGCAAACTCAGAAGGTACAGCAACCTATGCAGCAGCAGTACCCTATGCAACAGCAGCAGCAATTTAGTAATCAAGGCTATCCAACGGCCTTGTCGTTAAGCAATGCGGTTCTACAAGGTCAAGCTCAAAGACCTCAACAAAGCTATAATCCAAGTCAAGGAGGCGTACCGGACATGATGACGGATCAGCTGAAGTCAATGTTGGGGCTGGGTGGAGCTATGGGTGATGTAATGAAAGGGACTGAGTCTAAGAAAAATGAAGAGGCTTTAGGACCGAAGTTCAATCCTGCAGATTTTCCCGCATTTGATGAAACTTATAAGTAAAATCTTGTGAATAGTATGCATTAAGCCTATTCTATCCGAAAAATGGAAGGAATCCATGCATTGTATTAAATAAACGAAACTATTAGCTTTTAATCATTGAGTCCTTACTTACGGTAATTAAAAGAGGTAATACGGAGATTTATATAATGCAAAGAAACAGATTTTTTCACCAAGACTCCTTCGCCTAGCCAAACAATATGTGTGCTAATGTGATAGTGTCAATATTCTGTGAAATTATTCTTTCAATTCAAAGGGATCTCTCTCTTTTTTATACCATAGTCCACAATCAAATTCAAAATTGAGTGTTGATAGTTCCACAAAGGAGCTATTGCAAGATTTACCGCATGTTATTACAGGTGCGGCTAGCATGGATAAGTAGTTTAATACTCAAACTTTATAAATGTTAATGCGTTTGATACAGTAACAGAATATCTATTTTCCTAGGCTCCTGTCTCATGGGCGGAGTGCCATTCAGGAGCCTCAGAGAGTATTTGCAAAAAAAATTCCTCATATTTCACCTCCTTGGAGATTGTTTCTGTTAGTTTTGATCATTCATTCAGAGAAATTTTGTTCTCTTCACTCGCCTAGTCAACTCTTTGATAAAACATTATATAGGCCTGCTCCTTCGCAACTTGTTTGGCGGTCACCTTCGTGATATCAGTATCATCGCATAGATACCACTAAATTTAAACAGTGAGCCTATAAAACCTCATTTATCCCAGATACCTCATTATTTCTCTTCGTATAAGCCACATAATGGCCTGCGTTCACTGAACCCATGTGAACGATTACTCCTTTCAGTGTATATCTCACTTGTTCCGACGTCACTTCTCCGTTCCTAACAAATATCGGTGAATTTTCAAACTTTTCTCCGAAAGCTTACTTCCTAAGGCTCAAATAATCCACAGGAAACGACACAAAATCTGAGATCTTTTTCTTCTTTGGAAACATGCGAAATCTTTTCAAGTGGATAACGAGCACCTTCGGTAGTTTATCTAGAACCATTTTCTTGTAAGCTTTAGTTGATTTCTTGCATTTTTCGCATTTGTAAGAGTCTGACAAGTCTTCTTTTTTGAAATAGTTAGTAAGACAGTCATCTAAACTTTTGTGTTTCCCTGTCAATGACAAGGATATATCCATGATGGGTTCATTGGTGTTTGAAACGTTTTTGCAGGCGTTACAAACGACCTGGCTGGTGACTTGTCCCACAAACATCTCATCAACCGGTGTGTTTGAAGGTTTTTTATTAGGGCTATTTGTCGCCTTAGAGCTCCTTACGACAGATTCCTCATCTTTCACGTTCATTTCATCCTGCATTTTTGACAGGAAATGAAGCAAGAACTCATGAGCATCATGCTGCTCATTGTAGTCAAAGATGTCGAGTGCGAGTAGCTTGAGAGCTCTTGCATTACTCTCAACACCAGCTTCTAGGTCTTTTATGATATTAAAAAACGCTTTTGTATAAGCACCGATTTTTCCAGTCTTATTAAAATTAGCCATAGTTTCAGTGAATTTTTCGAGTCCAAGAAGCGTCTGGGTGACCGCGTTGAGATAACAGAAAAACATCTCGTTGCTGATGCCAGTTGGCTTTAGTAACTCTCCTTGAATCGTTCTTCCTAATCCTGGAGTATTATCACTTGGTGTACGTGAAGTAGTGGTCCTCTGAACATCTGTTCTGTACACTTCAGCGCGCTTGGATTTGTCCTTGGCATCCTCAATAATAACCTCAGGATGAGCGCCGTACATCTTCACAATGAACTTCCAAGTAATACTGTTCACTTTGTGATAAACATCGCTATTATTCTGAGAGCGAGAGACCACACTCTCTACCTGATGATTATTGCATGATTTTGGGAGCTTTGTGGTTCTTTGCGTGAGAAAATCTGCGTATTTCTGAAGCCATTCCGCGTCAATCGCATACTGCTGAGGAGTTTCAGCGTTAAAATTGTTGTCAATGAACTTGAATTCTGCGTTTATTCTATAATCTTATGAGCCATTGCAGGTAAAACACGAAAAACCTTTCTTTTAGTGGAAGTTGATTCAGTTTCTTTATAAAATCGTCGATTTCTGCGTCCTCCTTAGCGTTCTTGGAAGACTAATAATAGAAAAAAAGAGTTAACCCCACACATTTCATCTTCTCAGGGAACATACATCTATATTCCCGGGCTTGTCGCCAGTTGAGGAATCTGAAATTTTTGGATTTTTGTCATTGGCGTGATCTGAGGTTGACGCATCGGTCTTTTGGTCACTACATTACGTGAGATTTGCAAAAACGAGAGATATTACCTGTTGCCAGCAGCTACTTCTGGTGCATTCTCTTTTGGGCATCTTTTATTTGTTTCGATAAGATCAATAAATCGAGTAGGAGATACTTTTCAGCATGAGGTTTCAGACAAATTTCACATATTGGCAAATGCACCTAGCATGAGAGTGTGAGTATATCTGACTTTGGTGAAAAGGGCTGCTTACAGTGGTTTTCTTAGTGTATTTATCTTCAACTTTATTCTTTTTGCTGGAACAGATGAATACAGATTTTATGAGGTCCATCATATTTTTTTGAGATAATTTGGAATTAGCGTTTGAGAAGATTTCTGGTTGTAGAGTGAACTGTTGATAGCTAAAAATAAAT
>ENA-UOTZ01001045-UOTZ01001045.1-compost-metagenome-genome-assembly--contig:-NODE-1045-length-20972-cov-7.456616_pt1 | contig 20972 bp, 6 predicted proteins | sample MGYA00238144_ERZ746983 | MGnify/ENA primary metagenome ERZ746983 (study PRJEB28759, sample SAMN06268863) | compost metagenome | isolation source: single cell | place: USA: California, Emeryville, Joint... | reverse complement strand
TTCTTGAGTTCATGTGAGAACGTATAGATAAACACATCTTTCATCTCCAAGTTGCTTTGAAGTTTGAGATTCTGATCGTTGAGCTGGTTATTTACTTTTGAAATGTTTTCAGTCAGCTTGTTAACTTTTCTCAAAAGACTTGAAAATTGCGAGTAGAATAGCTTCATAGTCACTATATTCAAGATCGCTACCATAAAAGCAAACAAGACCATTCCTCTGACGCTTTTGGTTAGTTCTTCCTCGCTCATTTCTTTTATTGTGGAAACTATGAAATCCGTCCCGTAAAAATAAAAAATAGCTGCCTCGACAATCAAATGAATTACCATTAGATTGATAGATTGAGTTTGAACAAGAATTTGAACATTACTTATTAAAAACGCCACGGGAAACACTAACACAATTGATTCCGAGAGATACCGGAGTGGTAGTAGGACCAGTATTATGAGAAAGAGAATCCGCAAAGCATTATAAGATTTCGTTCGAAACCCGACCAATACTGCCAGAAGAATGAGATAAACCGATGCAGTAACAAGTTGGTATTCGATGAGCATGTAAAGTGATGGTACGAACGTGACCGCTGTTAACATCAGCATAGAGCGAAACTGGTGCTTGAGCTTGATGTAGGTTACCATGTCCTGGGCTTTATCTTCTTTGAAAAATACTTTTTCAAAGCGCTTGTATTTGGCAAACACTTCTTCAAACATGTTAGCCAATTAGCTTTCAGAGAATTATTTGTTAATGATTCTTGTTTAGCTATTAGTTTCTTAATTAAGTTCTCAAAGAGCGTCAGAATTAATTTTCATGATCATTAAAGTCTTGTAAGATTCTATTTCAACACGAATTTATATCTTATTTCGAACGATTTTCTTCCAAATACCCCCGCTTAAATCCTAATTAAATAAATTTATCGGATTTAAGCATCGATTAACAACACGAAGAATCACTGCCAGCGTACCCTGAAGCACTCATTCAATCACGAATCAATTGATTGACACAATTCTTTTCTGTATGGTTCGTTCTTTGTTTTCTTCTTTTCCTTCGAAAAATGATTGCAGAACTTAATGGCATTCGATATCTGAAGATCTGAATGAACTTTCAGACATACTTATCGAATCGCTTTTACTTGATGATAATTGGCACTGGCATGGTCTGCTATTGATAGCGAATTACATTGACGAAAATAATTTGAAAAGAATAAAATGTAGGTTTACAGTCCCAGAGAAGAGAGAAAGAACAGATATGAACGAGTTAAGATCACGCAGAAAAATCAGCCATTCAAACTAGAGGAAAAGTTAATCATATATTTAGCTAACCAAAATCGCAGAAGATTTTCAGAATACTGTTGATGTCTCAATGGTGTCTAAGATACGCCCTTACATTAAGAATTTAAATACATTCATGTTTTTATATCAATAATTGTTTATATCTTTGAATAATATTAAACTTATTTATCGCCGTCGTAGGATTGTGTTGTTAGCTGAGGGAAAACAGTCATTAATTCTTCCTTTAGTCGATCAAAATTTATTGGTTTTTGAATGACGCTAGTGATGCCATTTTCACCAACAGCTACCTTCAGATCTCCTGATATACACATGATTGGGATTTTGGACTGCCTTTTCTCTTCCAAAAAAGCTTGGATCTCAAGAGCCGCTTCCGTTCCTGTCTTCTTAGGCATGAAGTTGTCTGTGATAACAAAGCAAATTTCTCTGTAGTGCTTTTTGAAGAGTGAGACAGCTTCTTCACCATCATAAGCACAGATGTAATTAATACCAAATTTACTGAGGTAATTCTTCATTAACTCAATATTGAAACTATCATCATCAGCAACCAAAATTTTGAGCATATTTGATGGTAATCTTTGTTCTGAAGATATTCTCATGAGTGTATTAAACTCACTAGAGCGAGTTAATTTACGAGGATGTTTCTGGGGCTTTTTCGGAGTCACAGATACTTTTGCTCGAATCTTTAGTTCAAAAACTGAGCCAACTCCTACCATGGAACGCGTCGTGATGTCTCCATCAAGACGATTCGCAAGCTCTTTGCAAATCCAGAGTCCAAGGCCAGTGCCGATCTTTCTTTGACCTTGGCTTGAATTCACTTGGGAAAACTTTTGAAACAGCTTGGCCTGATCTTCGAGATTCATCCCACATCCAGAATCCAAGACTTGAATCTTGAGGGTTCCTATGGATCCTTCTGGCAGAGTAGATGACAACACTTCTTCAGGGTTCCAGTGAGGTTTCATTATATTCAATTGAAAGGACGGTGAACCATCGATAAATTTTTTTTGATACTCCGTGACTAAATGGAGACTATCTTTCATCGAAGGCCGAGCTTCAAGACTATCCAGAAATTCTCTTAAATCTTCATCGATTCCATCTTGGCTTTTACTGTCAGGAGTCTGGTCTTCTTCTTTCGCTTCTTGTTGGGTACAGGAAGTAGAGTTTGTTTGCCAACTGACGTGAATTCGCACATACCCTTTCTCTGTAAACTTGCAGGCATTTGAGACCAGATTCAAGAGTATCTGAATCATTCTTTGTTCATCAAGATCCAACAGCTTAGGTACATTCTTCTCGATCTCTAAAGAGCCTTTCAATCTTTTGTTTTGAATGATCCTCCCACAAATTGACCATGCATTCTGCATGAAACTCATCACATCTTTTCTTTCACGAGATACTTCCAAATTCCCATTTTCAAGCTTTCCAGAATCAAGGATGTTGTGAATAAAATTTTTGAGAATTTCTCCACAAACCTTCGCTGATGATAGATGCTGAATCACTTGAGGGATTCTTGCGACATCATAAGCCAGAGAGAGATTCCCTAGCAGTCCATTGAGAGCGTTCTTGAGTTCATGTGAGAAAGTATAAATGAAAACATCTTTCATCTCCAGGTTGCTTTGAAGTTTGAGATTCTGGTCGTTAAGTTGACTGTTTGCTTTCTTAATATTCTCCGTTAGAGTGTTCACCTTTCTCAAAAGACTTGAAAATTGTGAGAAAAAGACCTTCAGACACAAATAAGTCAAAACGCCTGAACTAAAAGTCGCAATCATTGTAAATCTCATACTTTCAACAAGTTCGTCAGCGCTCATTCTTCTAATGGTCGCAGCTAAGTTATCCATTCCATGAAAATAAAATCCGCAGGCTTGTATAGCCATGAAAGCCACCACCAGAACATCAGATTGAGTCTGAATCAGAATTTGGATAGTCGGTACGAAGACGGCAAGTGGAGTCACTAAAGCCAACGAAGAATATGGATATTTAGCTGGCGTAATGGTCATTATCAAGAACAATAGAAATCTCAGAGTATTGTAAGATTTGGTTCTGAATCCAGTCAAGATTCCAAGAATTAGAGAGATACCCAGATAAGGTATCACGCCGTGCACGAATGTTGAATAGATTGAGGGAGCAACAACTGCTCCTATGAACATTAACATCGATCGGAATTGGTACTTGCGCTTGATATAGGCTATCATGTCTTTAGTTTTGTCCTCCCTGAAAAAGAATTTTTCGAAGGGCTTGTATCTGCTCAATATTTTCTTGAACATTGAATCACGTGATTCTTGAAGAAAATGTGCTCAATAAAGTTAATTAGTTTTATTAGCTATTTTTGAAACAAACCTATTGAAAAACGAAAATAAATTAGCAAAAACCTGCAATTTCTTGTTTAATGAAAATCTAGAAAACCAAACGGAATTTGTGCAGTGCCATAGTCCAACAAGCAAAAGTTCTTTCCAAATCACTATTAAGTTAGATGTTCCAGTTGTTTTCTTAGTCCGCAGCGAACTTTTTTGATAAGTTCTGCCCTTTCTCTCCGAAATGCTTAGAATCTCTAAATAGTGTTTTTTCTTTGACTCTGATTAATTCTTCTCACTGGCGATTTTAATAAATTTAGATAATAAATTTTTAGGAAGACCGAACTAGCTGATTGGACAAGCATTATCCTCCCATAAACATCAAATACTAATCAGATAGAATAATTTGACCAAAGCCCTTCGATTTGTTGACCTGTATCCACCCACCATTGAAATATTTAAGCTACAAAGAAATATGAACCATTATAATTCCAAAAAAAATTTTTTAAAAATATCAAATTTAACATGGGCTCTTTCACGAATAAAGAGAGTTTGATTTAGCTAAAGAAATTTCTAAACACTAATATACAGACCTATGGTAATCCACTATATATTCAAATAGAGTTATATTAACTCTTCTCTTCAGGTGCTTGTGTTAGTTGAGGATAAACAGCCAATAATTCTTCCTTCAGGCGATCAAAATTTATTGGTTTCTGAATGACGTTTGTAATGCCTCGTTCTCCAACATGCACCTTCAAATCTCCGGATATACAGAGGATGGGGATCTTCGGCTGTCCCTTCTCTTCGAGAAAACTTGCGATTTCAAGAGCAGCTTCCGTACCTGTCATCTTAGGCATGCAATTATCAGTGATAACAAAACTGATTTCCTTGTAATGTTTCTTGAAGAGAGAGACCGCTTCTTCGCCATCATAAGCACAGAAATAATGGATTCCAAATTTATTGAGGTAGTTCTTCATAAGTTCAATATTAAAGCTATCATCATCAGCAATTAAGATCTTAAGAGCCTTTGACGATCTTTGCTCGGAGACTGCTCTTGTAAACAAGTTAGTCTCTTCGGCTGTACACAATGTAAGAGGGCTTTTATGGCTCTTTTTCGGGATAGGAGGGACTTTGGTTCGAATAGAAAGCTCGAACACTGAACCTATTTCTATTATAGAACGTGCTCTGATGTCTCCGTCAAGCCGGGTAGCAAGCTCTTTGCAGATCCAAAGTCCAAGACCAGTTCCGATTTTCCTCTGTCCTTGAATCGAGCTGACTTGAGAAAACTTTTGAAACAGCATCTTCTGATCCTCTTCAGTCACACCGCATCCAGTGTCCAAAACCTGGATTTTGAGGATTCCTTTGGACTCTTCTGGCAGAGTCGAGGGCAACACTTCGTCATGGTTCCATTGAGATTTCACTAAATTCAACTCATAGAATTGTGAACCATCAATGAATTTCTTTGGTCGCTCGGTTACTAAATGATGGCTTTCTTTCTTTGATGGCCGAGCTTCGAGAGGATCTGGGAATTCTCTCATATCTCCAAAACGGATTGTTTCGCTTCCTTCCTCATTTGCTTCTTCGGTTCTCCTCTGGCTCGTACTCATGCAGAGGTTTTCTTTCGATTCTCGCTTCGTGGTTGCGGAGATTGTCTGCCAACTGACACGAATACGCACGTGTCCTTTCTCGGTAAACTTCACAGCATTAGACACCAAATTCAAAATAATCTGTATCATTCGCTGCTCATCAAGCTCCAGGAAGCTTGGGACGTTCCTTTCTATCTCCAAGGAGCCTTTCAATCGCTTGTTTTCAATGATTCTTCCGCAGATAGCCCATACATTCTGCATGAAACTCATCACATCCTTTCTTTCACGAGATACTTCCAAATTCCCGTTCTCCAGCTTACCAGAGTCAAGGATATTGTGAATGAAATTCTTGAGGATTTCTCCACAAACCTTAGCTAATGATAAGTGGCGAATTGCCATTGGAGCCTTCGCGGCACCATAAGCTAGATGGACATTACCTAGCAGTCCATTGAGAGCATTCTTCAGCTCATGTGAGAAAGTGTATATGAAGATGTCCTTTATTTCCAAATTCCTTTGCAGCATGAGATTTTGTGCATTAAGTTGCTTGTTTGCCTTTGAGACATTATCTTTGAGGGCATTAACCTTGATCAAGAGACTTGTAAAGTGAGAGTACAGCATCATGATACAGAGCACGGTCATAGCAGTTGCAACAATAGCGATCAACACCCCGATTTGCGCACTTTCAACAATTTCGTCAATAGTCATTTTTCTGATTGTGGCTGATAGACGATCTAAACCAGTAAAATAAAAGCCCACGATCTGAATGCCGATGTAAATCCATGTCAAATAGTCTGATTGAGTTTGAACGAGGACGTTAATCCCAGCCATATAGATGGCTATTGGAGTAATCAATACCGAAGAAGCCGATGCGTGTCGAAGTGGGGTCACGGCGAGCAACATGAAAAATACGAATCTCATTGTTTTATATGATTTGGTCTTGAACCCAGCCAAGACTCCAATGAGTAGTGAGACTCCTATGACAGGAAAAACGCCAAACTTAATCATCGCATATAATGATGGTATGAGAGCTGCTGCCATAAGTATCAGCATCGATCGAAACTGATGTTTGAGCTTCACGTAGGCTATCATGTCCTTCGTCTTGTCTTCAGTGAAGAAGTATTTTTCGAATTTCTTGTATTTTGCAAACATTTCCTTGAACATATTGCAAAAAAGTGCTTTTAGTTTATTTTACTTTATTACTGATCTAATTAACTGATTGAAAAAACACGAAAGTTATGGGCATATTGATTTTTTCAGAAATTAATTCGAAACCTCATAAATTGTTTTTATTGCTTACCAAAAACCCTACATCTCAAATCCTTTCAAATTTGATCGAGTTCTCACCACGAAAAGTTGAGCGAAGCTGCTAAAGAAGATTTTACCAAAAAGAAAAGCGACAATGTTGCCATATCACAGAGGCTTTTGTGATTTTTGAAGTTCGTAAGTCAGTATTTTAGACATATTTCGAATTTCTCATACGCTCTTTCATTCCTTTATTTGAAAGTTTCCAATTTATTTTCTGTCATCCTCAGGATATTAATCATAGGCTTTTTATTAATTTAATAGAAGCTTTTTGAAGAAAACAAAATCAGTCACTAATGAAAATTTACAAGCAGGCACCAAAAATACACTGCAAAGGCAGGCTGATAATTACAATAATATTTTGTATTGGCTTCAACGTGTTGTACCTGCCCATATTGAGTAGTTTAAATAAAAAAAAAAGAAAATATAGCTTTTTTACTTCTTATTGATGGTCGCACAAGATAAATACCGAAATGAATGTAGAACCGAATATTTACATTAAATGAGCCGAAATTCAGCTTGGCTCGAGGTTGTGAGAGCATCCAGATGTAAAGAAAGATAATATTTGAAAACCTATATAAAGATATATGCATATATAGCAAGAAATTTTACAAAAATCAAGAGATGGTGCGAAAATAAGAAAGAATGTGGAAGAAATATATATGATTTTAATATTTTCCATAGTTGTTTACGTATAGAACGGCCTCGACTATACCGCTCTCGAATATGAAAATTTTTCATTGGAGTAGAGGTTTTTTCCAGTCATTTGAGATTGGCTACAGCCTCATTAACTTAATCAAAGCTTTCACGCTGAAAAAAAAGTATTAGGATCTTTTATTCTCGAGCTTAATTGATTTTCTTATGTGTACACTATGAAAGAGGCTCGACTCACATGTTAAAAGAAGTAAATACTTACAAATGTCGATAAGCTAATATACTGTTTGCTAAAGGACATATACTAATACCGCTCACTTTAAAGGCGAGAACATATCGCTTTTTTATTCATGGTGAAAGAGCTAGTTGTGAATAAACAGCCACCAACTCTTCTTTCAGTCGGTCGAAGTTTATAGGTTTTTGAATGACATTTGTAATGCCTCTTTCTCCAATATTTACCCTCAAATCACCCGAGATACAGAGGATTGGTATCTTGGGTCGCTTTTTCTCTTCTAGAAAATCCGCTATCTCAAGAGCAGCTTCGATTCCTGTCTTCTTTGGCATGAAGTTGTCTGTGATAACGAAACCGATTTCTTTGTAATGCTTTTTGAACAGTGAGACTGCTTCTTCGCCATCATAAGCGCATATGTAATTAATACCAAATTTGCTAAGATAGCTTTTCATAAGTTCAACGTTGAAATTATCATCATCAACAATCAGAGCCTTCGGCATATCTTGCATGCTTTGGTCACTAAGGAAATCTGTTTGTAGTTTATACCAACGTTTACGATATTTTTCAGGAACCTTTGACACTCTAGCTCGAATTGTCAGCTCAAACACTGAGCCAACTCCTACCACAGAACGTGTTGTGATGTCTCCAGCAAGGCGGTTAGCAAGTTCTTTACAAATCCAGAGTCCCAGACCAGTTCCTACCTTTCTCTGGCCTTGACTTGAGCTTACTTGAGAGAACTTCTGAAACAGCTTGCCTTGCTGTTCAGTCGTCATTCCACATCCAGTGTCTACAACTTGGATCTTCAAGGTGCCTTTAGACCCTTCCGGCAGGGTAGTCGGCAAAAGTTCTCCTTGATTCCAGTGGGATTTCGATAAATTCAATTCATAGAACTGAGAGCCACTGATAAATTTCTTTGGTCTCTCGGTTACTAAATGATGACTGTCTTTCTTCGAAGGCCGAGCTTCTATTATATCAGGAAACTCTCTCATATCTCCAACCTGAGTTGTCTCTCTTCCTTCCTCTTCCTGCGCCTTCTGAGCGTCATTTATCACTTCTATTTCTTCTTGAGTACAGGGAGATGAGACTGTTTGCCAGCTGACATGAATACGTACATGTCCTTTCTCTGTAAACTTACAAGCGTTAGATACCAAATTCAGAATGATCTGTATCATTCTTTGTTCATCAAGATCCAAAAACGCAGGAACATTCTTCTCGATTTCTAATAAGCCCTTCAATCTCTTGTTTTGAATGATTCTACCACACACTGTCCATACATTTTGCAAGAAACCCATCACGTCTTTTCTCTCAGGAGCCACTTCCAGATTCCCATTTTCAAGCTTACCAGAGTCAAGGATATTGTGAATGAAATTCTTGAGGATTTCTCCACAAACCTTAGCTGATGATAAATGCTGACTTACCAATGGGACCCTTGCAGAATCATAGGCCAGGTGAAGATTGCCCAGCAGCCCATTGAGAGCGTTCTTCAGCTCATGCGAGAAAGTGTAAATAAATATGTCTTTCATCTCGAGATTATTTTGAAGTTTGAGGTTCTGCTCATTGAGCAGATTGTTCGCCTTGGAGATATTATCTTTGAGAGCGTTAACTTTCTTCACTAGACTTGAAAATTGCTTTAATAGCATCTTCATACAGAGCAACGTCATGATGCCCCAAACGAAAGCTACAACCATTGAGGTTCGGGCACTTTCGACAAACTCCTCGATACTCATCCCCCTGATGGTCGCGGAAATTCGATCCATCCCGTAAAAATAAAACCCCACAACCTGTATCGCCATGTGAAGCCATGCGAATTTTTCAGATTGAGTCTGGACCAGAATTTGGACGCTGCTCATGAAGATTGCAAGCGGCGTCATTAACATCAGGGAAGATGTTGGAAACCTAGTTGGGGTCATTACCATAAACACAAGCAATAGCGATTTAAGGGTATTGTAAGATTTCGTTCTGAATCCGATCAAGATTGCAAAAAGGAGTGAGCAGCTCATGAAAGGTATTGACCCGTGCACAATCATAGCATACATTGACGAAACGATAGATAGCATTACAAACATTAGCATCGATCGGAATTGATACTTGCGCTTGATGTAGTCTATCATGTCTTGTGATTTATCTGCTTTGAGAAAGCATTTTTCAAAGCGCTTGTATCTAATGAGCATTTCCTTTGGCAATTGGCCACGGAACATTTTTGTTGAGGATCTTGCAATTTATTAATCACTTATTTGGCTTCCAATTAAAAACAGCTAAAACTTAGGGTATTTTGGAACTGTTCCAGGTGCTCCAATTAAGGAGCTGGTTATAGAAGTTTTTTGAATTAGCTATAAAATACCCGTACTGAAAAAAATATGTTTGATTAATAGAATCCTCGAATAGAATTAATAAAAATGCTTTGAGAACAGAACAAAATAGCAGATAGGCTAGCAAAACACATGAACATAGAACTATAATGCAACACAGCATCGAGTTTTTGTTTTTTTTAATATATAGATATATATATATTTCTCTTAGCAGTCAATTAGGAACGCCCTATTGTGTGATTTTTCTATTGGCGGAAGGCATATATGCTCAGAGTGGATTATTCTGGTTAGTTTTCAGAAATAGTCACAGACATTTTGTATATGAAGAGAAAAAACTCAGAAAAAATTTAGTAAATCAACTTTTTAGTTTCAGTCACCTACTGCAGTAAGATCACAGCCCACTCGAGTAAAAGCTGTGATTTACTCAAAAGCATCCTATAACTGAAATAGTCAACAGCAATAACTTATTGGCCTAGGTACATATCAATAATTCTTTATAAACCTGACGGGTTAGCTAGGTCAGTTGCGGATAAACGGCCATCAATTCTTCTTTCAGTCGGTCAAAATTTATTGGCTTTTGAATGACACTTGTGATACCTCTTTCTCCAACATGCACCTTCAAATCTCCAGATATGCAGAGGATGGGAATCTGCGGCTGTCTTTTCTCTTCCAGAAAGCCTGCTATCTCAAGAGCAGCTTCCGTACCTGTTTTCTTCGGCATGAAATTATCAGTAATAACAAAACAGATTTCCTTGTAATGTTTCTTGAAGAGATAGACTGCCTCTTCGCCATCATAAGCATAAAAATATTGGATTCCAAATTTATTGAGATAATTCTTCATAAGTTCAATGTTGAAGCTATCATCATCAACAATCAGAACCTTAAGCGTGTTTGCTATTCTATAGTCTACTAATGTTGCTTGTAAATGGTTCTGACTGGCTTGGTTCGAAAAGCGCGCACATGACCGAGGTCTTTTCAGTATATTTGAAACCTTGGCTCGAACAGTTAGTTCAAACACTGAGCCTATTCCTACTATAGAACGTGTTTTGATGTCTCCGTCGAGGCGGTTCGCAAGCTCCTTGCAAATCCAGAGTCCAAGGCCCGTTCCGATTTTCCGCTGGCCTCGGATTGAACTCACTTGAGAGAATTTTCTAAATAGCTGTGCCTGATCTTCTTCAGATATCCCGCATCCGCTGTCCAAAACTTGAATTTTGAGGATTCCTTTAGCTCCTGCTGGGAGAATCGATGACAAGACCTCTTCCGAGGTCCAGTGTGACTTTATCAAATCCAACTCATAGCATTGTGGACTACCAATGAGTTTTTTGGGTCTCTCAACTGCTAAATGATGGCTTTCTCTCTTCGAAGGTGGGGGCTCGAGCATGTCAGGGAATTCTCTGAGGTCTCCGATAGTAGTAGTTTCTGTACCGTCCTCGCCTTCGCTTCTCGTGTGAGTATTAATCATGCATAGCTGTTCTAAGGACTCTTGCCGAGGACAAACAACAGCAACAGTCTCCCAACTGACACGAATACGTACCTGTCCATTTTCTGTGAACTTCACAGCATTGGACACCAAATTTAAGATAATCTGTATCATTCTTTGTTCATCAAGATCCAAAAATGCAGGAACATTCTTCTCGATTTCTAATGAGCCCTTCAATCTCTTGTTTTGGATGATTCTTCCACAGATTGACCATACGTTCTGCATGAAACTCATCACATCCTTCCTCTCAGGAGAGACCTCCAAATTCCCGTTCTCCAGCTTTCCAGAATCAAGGATGTTGTGAATAAAATTATTGAGAACTTCTCCACAAACTTTTGCTGATGACAGATGCTGAATCACTTGTGTAACCTTTGCCAACTCATACGCGAGGGTTAAATTGCCCAGCAGTCCATTGAGAGCATTCTTGAGTTCATGTGAGAAAGTATAGATGAAGACATCCTTCATCTCCAGGTTGCTTTGGAGCTTAAGATTCTGTTCATTGAGTTGATTGTTCGCTTTTGAGATATTATCTTTGAGAGCGTTAACTTTCTTCACGAGACTTGAAAATTGTGAGTATAGTATCTTCATGCACATCAAACTCATGATACCCCAAGCAAAAGTCGCTGAAATCACGTTTTTAGTGCCTTCAGCAAGCTCGTCAATGCTCATTCTTTTGGTGTTTGCGACTACCTGATCCATTCCATAAAAATAAAATCCAATGACTTGCACAAGTAAATGAATCCACGTCAAAGGCTCAGATTGAGTCTGGACCATAGTTTGAACACTCGTCATGAAAATAACAATCGGAGTGAATAACACTAAGGATGAGGAGCAAAAGCTGGCTGGAGCGATCAGCATCAATACGAAATATAAATATCGTAACGCCTTATAAGCTTTGGTTCTGAACCCCATCAAGACTAACACGATCAGCAAAGGACCTACTGGAATGAAAACTCGGTACGCAATCAGCAAATAAATTGCTGAGATAAGCGATACAAGTGAATGACACAACATCGAGCGAAATTGATGCTTGAGCTTATAGTAGACTGTTATATCCTTCTCCTTATTGGCCTGGAAAAAGTATTTCTCAAACCGTTTGTAGTGGGAATACATTTCCTTGAGCATGAGTTCGATGGATTTGAGAAAACTCTAAAAGTTAATTTGGTGATATATTAATTGTATAAAGTGAGTCATTGTATAAAATGAACTGTTCTGGGTTCATTGCTTTTTATCTTGATGCCTATTAATATCTTTGACATTCGAAGGAAATAAAACAATGAGTAATTGGCAGCTTCTACTCATAAGACTATACGATGAACCATCATGCGATTTCACCATACACTTACTTTAATACATTACAAATACGATATTATCGAGCGTTTAATAGGCCTATTTCGAAACTTTATTCTTGAGAATAATATCAAGGACCCTTGAACTTAAAGGGAATCTTCCGCTGGAAGTCGACTGAGTTTGGCAGTATTGCGTTTTAATTATGGGTGCATTATGATATTAGAACTTAGTGCTGAAATTATTAATTCAACAATCTTATTCGGGAAACAAACAGATTTCCTGGTCATCTCAATGGCTGCTGCTTTTCTCTGGTAGATAGTGTGCGTATAGTAACTTTTACCAATATCTGCATCAGTTACGTAAGCATTTGTGAAAAGAGTTAGACTTAGGAAACACCATATCAAACTCACATTTCACATTTAGCGCGTAAATCTAAATTGATAGTCATCGGCTATGCACAAATTTTATGGTTCGACGAGTAACCAGCATTTATCATAGTATAAGGATATTTCAACAATTTCGAATCGGTATGAGAGAAATGAACAACTTAGGTCTTAATTTGTTGGTTAAATGGGATTAGAAACATGAGACTGGTGACGGGAACGAATCTTGATTTGAAGAGCACGAGCCTCGCTGCCATTATTAACACAATTCATAAAATTGAGGTTGAGTAGACCTGAGAATCCTTGCTTTCTCATACTTCACTATTTTTCAAATCAAGAATATAGATCGCGATTTAAATATCAGAAATACAAATACTGATTTATCTTTTATCGAATAGTTCATGGGACTTCAGGGCCTTCTTGTTTTCAGAAAATACTTATCAAACCGAGACCTTTAATCTATTGAGATACAAATTAAATTCAGAAATAGATGTCCAGTTAGATCTCTAAACAGGTTTTATTAGTTTGAAGAAGTAAATTGGAAGGTCCATATTTTCTGGATTCAAATTCTTGTTATCGAAAGGTGCACAGTCTAATCGAGAAATTCACTCTGGTCATTAGTCAGAGAATTAATGATATTACAATTATTATGAAAATGTGATACAGTGAAGAGTGTACAAAGTTGTGAAATTTGAAGAACCCAACAATTTTGATATAAAATTTCAGCACATAGTATTCAAAGCTATCGATCACCTTCATAGGTAAGTTGCGTCAGTTGCGGATAAACAGCCATCAATTCTTCTTTCAGTCGGTCAAAATTTATTGGCTTTTGAATGACACTTGTGATGCCATTTTCACCAACCGTCACCTTCAGATCTCCTGATATACACATGATTGGGATTTTGGGCTGTCTTTTCTCCTCCAAAAAAGCAGCGATCTCAAGTGCCGCTTCGGTTCCTGTTTTCTTCGGCATGAAGTTGTCTGTTATAACAAAGCCAATTTCTTTGTAATTTTTTTTGAAGAGCGAGACTGCTTCCTCACCGTCATAAGCAAAAATGTAATTAATACCAAATTTGTTAAGATAGTTCTTCAGAAGTTCAATGTTGAAGCTGTCGTCATCGGCAATTAAAATTTTTCGCATGGTTACTGATCTTTGCTCGAAAGTTGCTCTTGCTGGTGAAGTAAAGTCTCCAAGTTGAGTGAGCGAAATTGAATTTTTGTGAGGCTTTTTGGGACTTCGTGCCACCCTGGCCCGAATAGTAAGCTCAAATATTGACCCCACTCCGACCATTGAACGTGTTTTGATGTCTCCATTAAGACGGTTTGCAAGTTCTTTACAAATCCAGAGTCCAAGGCCAGTACCGACCTTTCTTTGGCCTTCAATTGAGCTTACTTGAGAAAATTTCTGAAACAGTTTCTCTTGTTGTTCTGTTGCCATGCCACACCCAGAGTCCAAAACTTGAATCTTGAGAGTTCCTTTAGATCCTTCTGGCAAAGTAAATGACAACATTTCTTCGGGGCTCCAATGAGATTTTATTAGATTCAATTGATAGGGCTTGGAGCTCTCCATAAATTTCTTTTGATACTCAGTGACTAAATGATGACTTTCTTTCTTCGAAGGGCTGGCTTCAAGAGTGCTCAGAAACTCTCTCATGTCTTCAAAATGACCTGCCTCTCTACCTTCTTCTTTATCTTCGTCGATTCGATCTTTACTGTGGTTTACAGCAAGACTTTCTTTTGCTTCGTGCTGGCGGCGAGAAGAAGCAACGATTGTCTGCCAACTGACATGGATTCGAACATACCCTTTCTCTGTAAACTTCACAGCATTCGAGACGAGATTTAAGATAAGCTGTATCATTCTTTGTTCATCAAGATCCAAAAACGCAGGAACATTCTTCTCGATTTCTAATAAGCCCTTCAATCTCTTGTTTTGAATGATTCTCCCGCAGATTGTCCATGCATTCTGCATGAAACTCATCACATCTTTCCTTTCAGGAGATACCTCTAGATTTCCTTTCTCAAGCTTTCCAGAATCAAGAATATTGTGAATGAAATTCTTGAGGACCTCGCCGCAAACTTTCGCCGATGACAAGTACTGAATTACTTGAGGTATTTTCGCAGAGTCATAAGCTAAGTAAAGATTTCCGAGCAACCCATTGAGCGCATTCTTGAGTTCATGTGAGAAAGTATAGATGAAGACGTCCTTCATCTCAAGGTTGCTTTGAAGCTTGAGATTCTGGGCATTGAGCTGGTTGTTCGCCTTCGAGATATTATCTTTGAGAGCGTTAACTTTTCTCAGAAGACTCCAAAATTGCGAGTATAATATCTTCATGCAACACAACGTCATGATACTCCAAACGAAAGTCACCTGGAGCGCAAGTCTCGCACTTTCAACAAGTTCATCAGCACTCATTCTTCTAATGGTCGCAGAAATTCGCTCCATTCCATAAAAGTGAAATCCAAAGGCCTGAGCAGCCATGAAAATCCACGTCAAATAATCCGACTGAGTCTGAACCAGAATTTGGACACTGGTGATAAAGATGACGACTGGAGTCAGTAACACCAACGGACTCGATGGATACTTCACTGGGACCACCATCATCAGTATGAAAAATAAGAATCTCACAGTATGGTAAGCTCTGGCTCTGAATCCAACAAGGACCCCGAGAAGTAATATGGGACCAATTACAAGAAAAACCTGATGTGCAAGTAGCATATAAATCGCTGATACAACGGCTATTGCTGAAAGACACAGCATCGTACGAAACTGCTGCCTGGTTTTGTAGTAAGCTATCATATCCTTTGCTTTATCAGCTTTGAAAAAGCATTTTTCTAAGCGCTTATATTTGGCAAACATTTCCTTGATCATGAGATCAGCTGCTAATGGAATTTTAATATATAAATACTTATTTACATGCTTTATTTTACGAATTTAATTAATTGAGTTCTTGTAATACAAAATCTACTGGTGATTTTTTCCTTGTGTTAGAAATCTCAAATTCCTTGTATTTAATTCCTTATTTATTCATGGTCAAATACCCTGAATAATCTTGATTAACACAATTTGTTGGCATCAAGAATTACATCCTATCGCCAACTAAGCATTGAGACATTTCAAGAAAGAGAGGACCCAGCACCAGTCACATAAATTACTAATAGGTTGCCTGGTTCTTTGGCTTCTCTCACTTTTTTTGGATAAAACTCAAATTTGTGAAAAATTTAATTAAGATTTTAGGTTTGTCAATTTGCTCTCTGTAAGATAATTTTTTTGCGTCAGTGGAAATATTAGATTAGAGCGACCTGGTAATTTTAATATATAATCTGCATTAAATCGAAAATTAAATAAAGAGGGAGCTATAAATATCATTTCATTCCTGTTTGTAAACAAAAATGGAAAGAAAATCGTTTAGTATTGCCTCTAACCAAGAGGCAACGAACCGTCGAACAGATATTTGATAAAATATTTCAATAGCAAAAATATGGCCGTCAATAAAAAGCAATCATATAAATTTTTTCAAGAATTTTTAGTAGCTTGCTTGTTGAGATGAAAAAGATAGTTGTAGCTATGAGATTTAGCTTGATATAAAATATATTCGAAAAGAGAGCCTAAGACGGGAACTATCTTATGCGATCGAATACATAATTATTTTCATGAATGCGAAATCCCTTGTTTTTCACATTTTCTCTTCTTCAATTGATGAGTGATGGGCTACTACTTCTAATTTCGGCTTCCGAATTTAGTGGCCTCGAAAGTTGCTTCTGGTCCTCTTTTCAAAAACATTCATCTGAAATTCTCTTGGGACATTCATGATAGTGACCTCCAGCATTTTCTTAGCTTGCAATAGGTGACAGTTCAGTAATTGCTTCTGTTCTGTTTCGTGGAATAAATTGTCAAAAAACAAGCAAATTTTTTTTATAAGATGTGTTAGAGAGATTGCTTCTTCGCCGTCAGATGGGTAAAGGTAATTGATAATAAATTACTCAGTAATTTGGCTGAAGATTAAAGGCAAATTTTCGTTTCTGTTTTGTAAAGTAAAAGCGAAATACTCAATTTGCAGAGAGAAGATAAATAAATGAGGAGCATCCTTCCTAAATGATCCTATCGAATTAAAATTTTGGAATTCCAATTTGTTAAGACAAAAATATCACTCCAGCCCGAAAAGAAACGATCTTATTGTAATTCAGGAATTTGTCAAAGATTAGCAACAGGTCAAATACATTTTAGTATATTGTTTAAAACTATCTATCTATCACCTTCATTGGTAAATTGCGTTAATTGTGGATAAACAGTCATCAATTCTTCTTTTAGTCGATCGAAATTGATCGGTTTTTGAATGACACTCGTAATACCCTTCTCACCAACAAACACCTTCAAATCTCCTGATATACACATGATTGGTACCTTCGGTAGTCTTTTCTCCTCCAAGAAGCTTGCGATTTCAAACGCGGCTTCCGTTCCTGTTTTCTTCGGCATGAAGTTGTCTGTGATAACGAAACCGATTTCCTTGTAATGTTTTTTGAAGAGAGACACTGCTTCTTCACCATCATAAGCGCATATGTAATTAATACCAAATTTGCTAAGATAGCTTTTCATAAGTTCAACGTTGAAACTATCATCATCAGCAACTAAAATTTTGAGCATATTTGATGATGAGTATGCTGATCTTGGTTCAGAGGCTGATCTCGTTTGTGAGGTCGACTCGTTGACTTGAGTACGCTTAAGTGGACGTTTTGGAGGTTTTTTGGGAAGAACAGAAACTTTTGCTCGAATACTAAGTTCGAACACTGAGCCAACTCCTACCACGGAACGTGTTGTGATATCTCCATTAAGGCGGGTAGCAAGCTCTTTACAAATCCAGAGTCCTAATCCTGTTCCTATCTTCCTTTGTCCCTCGATTGAGCTTACTTGAGAGAACTTCTGAAACAGCTTCTCTTGCTGTTCTGCCGTCATTCCACATCCAGAGTCCAAAACTTGAATCTTGAGGATGCCTTTGGATCCTTCTGGCAAGGTAGAAGACAAAACATCTTCAGGGTTCCAGTGGGATTTCAATAAATTCAATTCATAGAACTGGGAGCCATCGATAAATTTTTTTGGTCTCCCGGTTACTAAATAGCTTTCTTTCTTCGATGGTCGAGCTTCCAGAATGTCAGGGAATTCTCTCATATCTCCGACATGAGTTGTTACTCTTCTCTCCTCTTTTTCTTCATGGATTCCTTCTCGGTTGTTATTTGTAGGAGTCTGGCCTTCCTCTTTCGCTTCTTGTTGGGTTGAGATTGTTTGCCAACTAACGTGAATTCGCACATAGCCTTTCTCTGTAAATTTGCAAGCATTTGAGACCAGATTCAAGAGTATCTGAATCATTCTTTGTTCATCAAGGTCCAACAGTTTAGGTATATTCTTCTCGATTTTTAACGAGCCTTTCAATCTCTTGTTTTGAATGATCCTCCCGCAGATTGACCATACATTCTGCATGAAATTCATCACATCCTTTCTCTCTGGAGATACTTCTAAATTCCCATTTTCTAGCTTTCCCGAATCAAGGATGTTGTGAATAAAATTATTGAGAACTTCTCCACAAACTTTTGCTGATGACAGATGCTGAGTTACTTGTGAGTTTTTTGCGACATCATAAGCTAGGGTAAGGTTACCCAGCAGTCCGTTCAGAGCATTCTTGAGTTCATGTGAGAAAGTATAGATGAAGACATCTTTCATCTCCAGGTTGCTTTGAAGTTTGAGATTCTGGTCGTTAAGTTGACGGTTTGCTTTCTTAATATTCTCTGTAAGAGTGTTCACCTTTCTCAAAAGACTTGAAAATTGAGAGTAAAATACCCTTATGCATAAGATAATTATAAGAGTTGCAGTAAAAGTCATTTTCATCGCAGATTGGGCACTTTGGATAAGTTCTTCAACGCTCATTCCTCTCATAGTTGCAGTCATACGCTCCATCCCATAAAAATAAAATCCAATGGCTTGGACAACCAAATGAAGCATTGTCAACTTATCAGATTGAGTTTGAATTAATACTTCAACTGTAGTCCAGAGGAGGGCAATTGGAGTCGTTAGCACCAGAGAATTCAATAGACATCTAAGTGGAAAAAGCATCATCATCATAGAGAATGCTGAATTGATTGCATTGTAAGATTTAGTTCTGAACCCGAGCAAGACTCCAAGTAGTATAATAATTGTTACGAAAGGAAAAGTGTGATGCACAAACGTGTTGTACAGCGCAGGTATCATTGTGACACCTGAAACACACATCATCGAACGGAAATGGTACTTCCGTTTGATATAGTTTGTCATATCCACACCTTTATCTTCCTTCAGGAAGATTTTTTCAAATCTTTTGTATTTTAGAATCAGTTTCTTGAGCATATCTGAGTCCTGATGGATGTCTCTTATAATTGAAAGTTATTCTTTTTATTTTACTTAATAAATCCCAATAAAGCTTGTAAGATCACGGTCAATATTTTATTTTTTGTTGGTTAATTGCCAAGCACCCTCGAGAGGTTGAAGCACATTGCATTGCCAAAAGTGGCTTTCAAAAAATAAAATAAAATGGGAGTCTCACTTCTATATCTAATAGGCTATTATACTATGAGCATTTCTTGGCTCGTTGTCCTTCTGAGTCTTTCTGAAAACTCACAAAAGGCCCAATTTTCTTAAATTTGGAAGATATCGAGGATTATTCCAGTCTGACTGCAGTAAATCGATGAAAAATTCATACTTTCGACCAGGATAGTGGCTTAATATCATAAGAATGACTCTGAATGTCTCTTTTCAAATTCTTCAGAGCTGGCAGCTCTATCATTGATTAGTTAAATAACAACTCACGTTTGCTAATGCAAAAGAGATGTCTCATACCTTTAGATACAGGAGAGTATGAGCAGATGAATGCTATGAGTTGTGCTAGACCTCCTTTTCGTGATTATTTCAGCGTGTAGATGTAGAATGGTGTGCAGCAGTCTAACTTAAATGATAAAAAATTTTCAAGATGTGGTCGTATCGGGATAAAGTGTTAGAAACACAGGTTGTTGAAGAAATTACTAGAAATCGAAGAAAGATTTTATGTGTTCTGAAAAGTATAAAACTAAATTATTCAGTGATTTCCAACACATTAGATACATTTTAGTATAATATCAACAGTTATCTATCAGCTTCATTGGTAGGTTGAGTAAGCTGCGGAAAAGTAGCCGTCAATTCTTCTTTTAGTCGATCGAAATTGATAGGTTTTTGAATGACACTCGTAATACCCTTCTCACCAACAGACACCTTTAAATCTCCTGATATACACATGATTGGGATTTTGGGCCGATTTTTCTCCTCCAAGAAGCTTGCGATTTCAAATGCGGCTTCCGTTCCTGTTTTCTTAGGCATGAAGTTGTCCGTAATGACGAAACTGATATCTTCGTAATCTTTTTTGAAGAGTGAGACTGCTTCTTCACCATCATAAGCACAAATATAATTAAGACCAAATTTATTGAGGTAATTCTTCATTAACTCAATATTGAAACTATCATCATCAACAACTAAAATTTTGAGCGTATTTGATGCTAATCTTTGATCTGAGGAGATTCTCATGAGTGGATTCAACTCGTTGACTTGAGTAGTAAGCGAAAGTGGGGGTTTGTGAAGCTTTTTCGGAATAACAGATACTGTTGATCGAATCTTAAGCTCGAACACTGAGCCAACTCCTACCATGGAACGGGCTGTGATGTCTCCATCAAGACGATTTGCAAGTTCTTTGCAAATCCAGAGTCCAAGACCAGTTCCTACCTTTCTTTGACCTTGGCTTGAATTCACTTGGGAAAACTTTTGAAACAGCTTGGCCTGATCTTCGAGAGTCATTCCACATCCAGAATCCAAGACTTGAATCTTGAGGGTTCCTATGGATCCTTCTGGCAGAGTCGATGACAACACTTCTTCAGGGTTCCAGTGAGGCTTCATCGAATTCAATTGAAAGGACGGTGAACCATCGATAAATTTTTTTTGATACTCTGTGACTAAATGGTGACTGTCTCTCTTAGATGTAGCCTCGAGAGTATACAAAAATTCTCTCATTTCTCTTTCTTCTTCGTTATCTTCGTCGTTTTTATCTTGACTTTTATTTGCTGGAGTTTGCTCTGTTTCTTTCGCTTCTTGCTGGGTCCAAAAAGTTGAGATTGTTTGC
>ENA-UOTZ01001044-UOTZ01001044.1-compost-metagenome-genome-assembly--contig:-NODE-1044-length-20974-cov-11.425611_pt1 | contig 20974 bp, 21 predicted proteins | sample MGYA00238144_ERZ746983 | MGnify/ENA primary metagenome ERZ746983 (study PRJEB28759, sample SAMN06268863) | compost metagenome | isolation source: single cell | place: USA: California, Emeryville, Joint... | reverse complement strand
TGAACATAGACATTGGAGAAATTGTTCTGGCTGAAAGCAAGTTTAGAGCTTCCTTGATTTCCAGGGGCGCTATAATAAATGCCTCCACTATAAGCAGAAATATTAGAGAAATCGTTTAAATTCACGACCAAATATTCCGAATAATCTCCGTTCTGGGATAAGAATCGCTATCAGATACGTTCATCCCTCCTCCCTCAATATAGAATATTCGTCCTTGCTCTCTGACATGTATATTTGAGAAGTTATTCAATTCGAAAGATACTGTGGCGTTATTTGTGAGATGCATCCCAGAGTAAATTGCGCCTTTGTTTGAAGTAATATTTTGAAAATTATTTCTGTTTACAGTCATGACGTTGGGTTGGTTGCCCATGCCTATCAGTTTAGAGGCTGACATTTGGAAAAGGGGTCCAAGGTCTAATGAAGAGATATTCGAAAAATTGTTTTGGATTATTGAAATTGAGATAGCACAAGTCTCTTGCTCTGATAGGCTTGGCTCAGAGATAGATAATATGCTACTGTCTGCGCTCATATTAAGGAGAGAAAACGTGCTATTTGAGATCTTTATGCTCCCAAATACTGATGAAGTTTCTGGGCAGGCGATAGAAATAAGCGAACTTTCTTGTATTGTTAACCCTTCGACATCGAGATGAACCAGAGATGCATTAACTCTGTCAGCACGAAGGAGACCATATTCAAGGGCTACTTCGTAAGAATTTGATTGATTATGGTATGTCAACTTAGTAACATTGAGATTCATATTTTCATTGTTCTTGAGGACCACGAGATGGCCTGCAAATAATCCGCTCACTTTGAGCTCACAGCGATCAAACGTGATATGTGTTGAGTCAGCTCCTGTTCAATGAAAAAATATCATTTTACCTACACCTTGTTTTAATTTAGAAACCGGCTCAATATGCAATGACTCAAGATCTGAAATTAAGATGACTAAACAGCGCTTTAATTTCATAAATAGTAAGAAAATATAATACCTTATCAAACTTTTTTCCTGGAATCTCTTCCATTCTGTTTTTTTTTTCTCATTTGCGAGGGAAATAGAGAGAGTGAAAGTATGATTGAAGGCAAATTACATAGCAATACGATTTTGACATAAATTGAGATTTTGCTGATAACATAAAAAAGAAAAAAAGAAAACTGAAGCCTTGAGTATGTATCTTAAATGTAAACGCCGAGCTCTCGTTGGTAGGATTGATAAGGCTCACCTGAATGTTTTCTTTCATAGTCGCTTTGAGGTGATCGATCATTTTAGCTTTTATTATTTATCACACATTTTAGGCGTCATCGACGGCATTTCAAAATTTGTGAGAAACTATTAAGACTTGAATTAAAAAAAAAAAGGCCCATGAGTCGATTTTATTGTTCAAAGAACTTGGACTCTCAAGTCCTTTTCTGAATAGGTGTGGATAATGACTATCAAACCTATATTTTGAAGCAAGTCATAAAAAACAAGTAAAAAAATGGAATCTTTATGCTAACAAAGCACAAATTGAATTCTTTTAGATTTCAATGACTCTGGACAATTTAATTGTTGGTGTAATGAAAGGTAAAGCTTAGCGTTTCCTCAGAAATCTTACATGCTCCGCTAGGAACTTGCATCATTATTTCTTATGCTTTCTGTAGGATAACACTCCAATAAAATTTGTTGATCTCACAAATTCAAATAATTTGATTTAATAGCACTTTCATTTGTACAGTTTCTTTGACAAGCAGAAAAGAATGAAAATTTAAAGATAATTCCTCAAAATTTTATTACAAATCCAATGACTTAATTGAATAATGGTGTTTTTTGTTAGATTCTTTTTGAATCGATTATCTTTTTCAACACAGACATGATGGAATTATAAAAAATTTTACATCAGAAAATGGTGTCGACGCACAGCTGTTCGACGCATTGAATTTATATTAAGATCGTAACAATTTAAATTAAGAGTCATAAATGCTTCCACCTCTTGTTGATGCACAAAAGAGTGACTTTTTCACACAGACCCGATCATTTGCAGAAATCTCTTTGGGATTAAAAATGGATTTAAGTCATTTTCTGCATTTTTTTGCGTACTTCATCCAGCAGGCTTTTCGCTTGCACTGAAGTTAGAGTTGCCCCTTTCATCCATTCATGAGCGAATAATTGAAGGAGATCATGTTTCGAATTTAGCTGTCCAACTAAAAATATCGAAATCAAATCCTTGAGTCCTGATTTCGATAGGTTGACTCCGCGTCTTCCTAGTCCCAGAGCCTCTTCATTCATGGCCCAAAAGAGTTCCAGATCTCCATTTAGGATAGCCAAATACCTCTCATCTTCAAGCGAAACATAGGGAAGAGCCCCACAGCAAAGAGTAAAGAGAATTTCACCGAGGGAGATAAGATCCACGTAGACCCCATCAAGGAACGAGTCACTGATATGTACAGCTTGACTGAGATAAATCTTGTATTCTTGATCGAAAGAGACGTTTTCAAGGTTGAGGTCGCCATGGTAACTTTCATTTGAATGCATCCCTGAAATTTCTTCAACAAGGCGGTTGAATAAGGTCCTTATAATAGGAGTCGGAAGGACTTGGAATTCCCTTAGAAATTCCATCAAAGAAGTTTTTTGTGAAATCCCGTTTGCGTTTTCGGAGCTCCCTCTCTTTTCTTCGTGAGCTCGAAGAGTATGAGGCTCAGAAAATAGTGTATTGTTTGAAATCATGGGAGAGTCTATCATACTTTAACGAATTCGGTTATATCAATTGATTATAGGAGTCTGAGATTTTGCGGTCTTTTATAATCAATTTTGTGTTCTAAATTGGGAACATTCCATTTTCAGTGAATTTAATTTGCAGTGAATTAATTAAATTCATTAGATTGACGTTCTAAGAAGTCTGCAGAATCTTCGTCGAGATTGTCAGAGTGATTATTCCTTGAAATTTGAAAAATCGGAGTTTTTCCCCCCGCCCCCCCTTTGGATTGTGTCTTCATTGCATCCTCACAACCAGTAGAGTGTTTGAGAAGCAATTATGCATTTAAGAACCTTCATAGGGTCTAGAAATAAGAGGTTGACTCGTGGACTTCAAAATCAAACGTATTCTAAAATATCATTTCTTTCAAAATTTTGATGCGTTGATTAAATTTAAATTTAATGAGTTTTTAGAACTTTACTTCAATGACTTCTCGCGCGAAGGGTTAGCTGCATGAATGGGTTCTTTAAGCTGAATAAGATCAATTTTTGTTCAACTCGGAGAATAGGATCGATTCTTTTATCTTACAGTAATTCTGCTTTGGTAAACAACTCGTTCGAGATAACTACGACAGTCATAAAATTAAACTACTGATACAGCTTAGCTACCAGGATTTTCGTGATTTAATTGCTTTTGAAGATTTTTAGATATTACTGTAGCTAAAGTTTCTGCTAGTGTTCCGAATCGAACTCAGAAAAAGAATAATATTTCGCTGGTATTTTTCTTTAAAATAAATTAAATGCTCTGTTTGTTAGGAATAACAATCTTTATCTTAAAAAAAAAAATAAATCAGTTTTTCTATCAGCGAGAAGAAAGAACTTCAGTTTTCTTGTCAGTTCTTAGATATATAAAAACTTAAGAATTAGCCCCTCATGATATTCTGCTAAAAGCTTGAATGGAATGACAGAATTTGAAAAGAAAGTTTGAGCATGAGCCATTTTCTATATTCATAATTAGGAGGAACGTGGGTTGTCTTCGAAATATAGCAAAGTAAGTAGCTTAACGAAAGTCTAAGACATATAAAACTATCAATGAGGAGTGTCATTTTCCAACAAATTTTCCAAGAACATTACAAGGAGCATCAACAAGGATCTTTTAAAATTTTTTTCGACAGTCATAATCTTCGACGGTGATGATATGAACTATTTATCCAACGAGCCGGCGCAAGCACCATGAAAAAAAGCTGTCTTTATTGAAAATTAGAATCGAGGTCAGATTTCAACTCTCAGTTGAGATTTCAAATAGGAGAAATGTTAAGCTAGGCATTCAGTTATTTTCGGTTTTAGATTCTACCCCAAATAGGATACTTGAATAATGAATCGAAGAAAAAGGTTGCAGAACACTACCAAGGTGGCTTGCTCGCTAGAAGCATTACATTCCTAATTTTTGACTATAACAATCAGAATTTTCGGTTCAGTCCAGGATCAATTAGAACAAATCGAAATTAAGTCAATCTTTCTAAAATTTCAAAATCTCATAATCGAGTCGGATAAAAAATTTCAGAGCACTGAACTCTTAAAATTGGAAAGTCTACTCTTTTGCCCCTCATCTGACTCCTTTCAGCCTTCACTGGATTCGAAAGAGCTAAAATAATTAGCTATTCCCATGGATAAAGAAATATGACCTTTACTTTGAGTTCAGTACGCACTACAGAAGACTACAGAAGCGATATTTAGAACATTCTTATTTCGAGACATGAAGAAAAATTGACTTTCTCAATGATAGCAAGCAAAGACTGAGCTTTTATTCATCCTTAAGATTATAGTTTAAGCAAAAACAAATCAGCAAAGAACTCTGAGAGAGAATTTCATAGGAACCGCATATAGATCCAAAATACATCATAAGACCGATCTTTCTCTGAAACCAGCTGTGCCTTGATGTCTTAAATCTACCTTTCTTCTATGAAGAATGTTTCAAGGAGTTGAGAAGTTATATAATTAAAAAACAGTTTACCTGTTTTAAAAGTAGTAGATTATGCCATTGAAAGGCTATTATATTAGAAATTCTTTAGGAGTTTTTCTATCAAATAAGTGACAGTACTTTCAAATAGCGAGGAAGCAATCGAAGTGTGTTCGATGTGAAAACAATCATCAAGCTCGCTTCCAGAAATTCTACAAAAAGGTTCGATTTCACTTCAGGAATGAGTTACCTATTCTCAGAGCTTCACCTGGGTTGAGAAAATTTTGGCCTTCGAAGGAATCAAGTAGAGGCAAAGTATCCTTCATTGTAATCAGCCATCTATATTAAATCAGTAGAAAATATCATTAATTGGGTTGTATTTATTTCATTAAGGATCATCGGCTTGCAAACTAACTTTGACTATGCTACTTATTTTATATATATATAGGTTTTAGGGAGAATTTCACTCTCCCAAACGGGATGAAATATTTTTTTCTCAGAACAGCCTTTTTTTGTGTTCAATTTGTTAGATTGTAAACTAGAAAAATTGATATACTCCACAAACCGAAGCTTAAAGGAAAGAAGTGCGAAGTTGTGATTGTTTTTTGGTCGAACACCGATCAAAATGAAATATCCTGTGTGTCGATGATAGTTTATTATTTATTTGACCAATTAGCCTCCAGTTCAAAATAGAATTAATGAATTAATAAAAAGAAGATTGGCAAGAATTAAAGAATTATTTGAGATCTAGACAGAAATCATTAGCCGTCATCTGGAAGCACTTAAAAGGATCGCATCAATAATAGCCTACAGCACTGCGAGCAGAATAGCTTAGTTGAAAAAGCATAGCATGGTACCCTCCAAGTTTTTCAGTATTGTCCAAATTAAGAATTTATTTCCTCAATTTCAATACTTTGCCGAAGAAAATAAATTTCTGTTGCAATTCTTATCACTATGTTATTTAATTTGATCTCAAAGGATGGCATTACAATAAAATTATTTATGAATTCATTTTCTCAGAAAACGAATTTTTGGCTCTCATACGAGTTAATTTCTCATGAAGCGGTCGCATCTGAATTGATAAAAATCTTAAAAAAAACGACACGTCTATATATAGCTAGGTTACAAAAAAATTTGATGCAGTAAAATAATAACGAAGTCGTCCTTTGACTTCTGAATTTATAATTTAGTGATAAAATCAAAACAATATGAATGATTTCTAAATAATAATTATTACTAGTAGTAAAAACTCTTAGAACATTGAAATTCGTCTTCTATTAATTAGAATCTATCAGCGTTCAGGTAATTTTCCTCATTTTCTTCCGAACTTCATGCAGCAGGGATTGAACCTGCGTGGAAGTGAGCGTTACTTCTTTCATCCATTCATGAGTGAATAATTGAAATAGGTCATACTTTGACTGCGCTTGCCCTGCTAACAGCGTAGAAATCAGATCTTTAAGGCCCGATTTTGATAAATTTTGCCTCTTCTTATCTATTTTGAGTGCTTTTTCATTGATGGCCCAAAAGAATTCCCAATCTCCGTTTACTATTGCAATATACCTCTTATCGTCAATTGAAGTATATGGAAGTGATCTAAAACAAAGAGCAAAGAGGATCTCACCAAGGCAGATGAGATCCACGCAAACCCCATCCAGGAAAGATTCACTTACGCGCACGTTTTGACCGAGCACAATGTTGTATTCATGATCGAGGAAAATGTTTTCGAGGCTGAGGTCTCCATGATAGCTCTCTTGTAAATGCAGTTTAGATACCGCAAGAACGAGTTTTTTAAATAAAGTCCTGATCATTGGGGTAGTAAGAGCATTAAATTCCCTCAAAAACGCCATCAAGGGCATTTTATGCGATAGGTCCTTTATGTTTTCAGAGCTGGAGGCCAAGGTATTCATTGAGCGGTCCAAGTCTTCTTTACTCAATGCAGAACTTCCGTTCTCTTGGGTTTGGATGGCTTGGATATCACTATTGCAAGACACGAAAGAAAGGGGATTATGCATTTCTTTTTGGGATTCTGTCATACTTTGAGGAACATATGTTAAATTGAAATGGAAATAATTATTATAGACTACTTAATTTAGAGAGTGCTGATCGAACATTTGACAGTTTCGAGGATAATAACATATTATTCTAGAAACCATAAATCAAAATTTTCCAATATATTAATTGTAGAACTCTTTCGTAAAGTTCTTAGAACAATGAGGTGCATTTATCGAAACTTTTAGATCCTTTCGTATCTGACTCATAGAACATTTTGGAATGGAGTTGATAAACTAGTTTTTCTCTTCCTATTCAGAGATCACAAGGCTTATGACGTGAGTAGTACAATCAGCCAGGCTTTTTTGGAAATTATATGAATTAGAGACCTTAATTGGTAATTATTTTCTCCTTCTCTAGTATCGCAGGTGATGAAAGAAAGATTTCTCTAATGTTATTTGTAACATAATTTTGGTTTCATGCGTTGAAACAAAATTAAATTTATTTCCACCAGTAAAAATTGGAAGGTATTACCTTGCACCTCAGGTACTTCGAGATAGACTCTGCAATGAACGCCAGTTATCTTACTTGTTTGATCTCAAATTGAGCGTCTAGAGCGCATTTTTCGATGTAGAGCCTTTGTTCTCGTAATAAGTAAGAAATTCCATAATTCCAAAGAATTTAGAATTCTCGCATTGTTTGAGTATCAAATTCCCATTATTTCTGCAAATTATAGCTCGGAAGAGCTCTGCGAAACCATTTCTCTTTGAAGTAATCCCACACTAGTCTTCTTGTTTTTATATTCAGAGAATGTACCTCTTTTTTAAATAATGGTCATGCAAATGCTGAAGGGTCTTTAGTTATATAAAAACTTTATCCTGTCGTAGATTTGCTAATTCCGTATCGAATGCTTCGTTTTTTTGTTCCTGAATGATCTGTATGGAACACTCAATTTTTGATTATATTTTTTGAATTTTATCAAAAGAGAAAAACAAAGAATAAGGCGTTGTACGGCTCCAACCTGCTTCAAAAACTCAAAGTTTACGACAATTATTAGAATGCACATTAACTTCATTTCTCTTCGTTTGATTTCACTCTTGGTCTTTTTGAGGCAAAGATGTCGTTCAGCAATGCAGAACTGCATTCAGACATGAATTTGCACCCAGGAGCCACTTGCACTGTGTTTGAATGTCGAGTAGATTCAACATTCTTCTAAAAAATAGCAAATAAGTCTAAATTGTTCAGCGCGATTATATACATATAGAGAGAGTTTCTCCCTCTTTTATTTTACCAAAATGAAATGTAATTAATTGTCCCAGCGCGATATCGTTTCTCTGGAATTCGAAATTTCAGACAATCTTCGACGTTGTTCATGTCCTTAGAAAAATAGATGAAAATTCACATGTAACACGCCTTTTACTCACAGAAGATTTAAGAGATATGGGACAACATATATTTATTCGCAAGTCCGTAAATCAGTATTTTGTGTAATCTCAATTAGTTTTAGATACTGGCTAGGTTAGCTGTTATCACTGATATCATCTAATCTGAAATGAAAAGACTTTAATAAATCATCTGGCGAGTCGATGCTTGAAGTGGAATCATCATCAAAATCGAACAGGAAATTTAATTTTATCGGTCGGAAATTTAGTTCAGAACCACTGCAACCGTCGCTGCTAATGTATTCCCCTTGCTCTTGTTGTAAAGCAACGACGTTGCCTCTATACAAGTTGTAAGGCCGAGCTTGAACAATTTCCGAATTTTCCTGTTTATGATGCTCTTCTATTGCTTCATATAATTCGCTCTGAACCTGAGCAAAAGCTAGCTCAAGTTGTTGCGTGTCCGTCTGGCAATCATCGTCGAGTTTCTGTGCATTATATATTGTAAGAAGAGAGAGTAGTAGTACTATCATATTACAGAGTCATGAATAATGCTTTGATAATAACTCGAAATTCGCAACTCTTTATCTTGAAAGAGGCAGAACTTCAATTCTTTTTGTCGATAACTATCGAAAAGGGTAAGTTCCCCTTTGAAGGGTTGAGTTATTTTTCCTCTTTTTTGGTGGATGGAAGCTTTCTCTGCTTTTCACACATTTCAAACATGCAGATGAGATTTGAAAAAACGATTGAATGTATTTACCAAAATTGTCAAATTCTCTCTTCCTTCTTTTTGAAGAATAGCAATTCTGCATCATCACAGTCTCCTTTTGTAGAGATCTTGGAAATTTCTAATTATAGTGAAGTATTTTGTAGCAAACTTCAAAGAATGTAACGCACTTTACCTTATCATTGCAAATATTAAGCCAATTGCATCCTTGAGACTGGAAAGCGTTCTTCTTTTCAGTTTCACTAGAAATCTGAGTTTCCTCAAATAATCGCTTTTTAAAGTTCGTCAGATCGTTGAAACCGCAAGACATGGTAGCGTTCTTCTTCAAATGAGTGTTGGAAGCTAAGCTGGGTTCTAAGTTCATTTTGATAGTCGGAGTATTCTGAATATTAGCTGATATTTGATCAGACTGGATCTTTCCTGAAACTTTCTCGCAACTTTGCCATTTGTCCATATGCTGGCTCTCAAATTCAGACCGTACTCCGTCCTTAGGAGCTAATTTAATGGGAAATTGACTTGATTTAGATTCCATCAGTCTGCTGATAATGATTTTTCTTCTATTTGGGATGGCTGCAATATTAGTTTCCAGACAAATGCTTTATTATTAGTACGGACATGATAGATTATGAACTCTGTGCTTCCAAATCCTCTTGCTAAAATGAAGCTGTCATTCTGAAAGAGTGATTTGCTAATAAAAATTTGATCAGATATGAAATCGTAAAAATAAAAATTCAAATAAACCATACACATAAAAAAGTTAGAAATCAGATTATCATATTTTGAAGAGCGCTCTGTTGAATTTGCGTTGAATAAATAGTCATTAGAAATACTTGTAATCTAAAAAAAAAGGATCGAAAATCTTCACTACAACACTACATATAGAGTTAAATTACAAAAAATTTGGATAGTAAAAATAGCATGTAAGAAGTCAATTCGACTTCTGAAATGATATATTATTCATAAAACCAATACATTGTGAATGGTTTCTAGGTTAATAATGCTATTTCGCAATTGTTTAGAGCCATAGATATGCGCTTCTCTTCTAAATTAGAATTTCGTTAATGTGCTAAAAAACTTTCTGCATTTTCTTCCGGACCTCATCCAACAGAGTTTGCACCTGCTTCGCCGTCAGTGTCGCTCCTTTCATCCATTCATGATTGAGAAGATGCAACAAATCATGTTTGGACTTTGACTTGCCTGTTAAAAAAATAGAAACCAGGTCTTTGAGTCCCGATTTTAAGAGATTGAGCCCCCTTTTTTCCATATTGAGCGTTTCTTCGTTAATAGTCCAAAACAGATCCCACTCTCCTTTTACAACGGCCGTATATCTCTCATCCTCGAAAGAAACATACGGAAGAGCTCCAAAACACATCGCAAAGAGGATCTCACCAAGGCAGATGAGATCCATACAAACTCCATCAAGGAACGACTCATTAAAGCGTTCTTGCTTGCTCAGTGTAACCTCATATCCTTGATCAAAGTAAATATTTTCTAAACTAAGATCCCCATGGTAGTTTCCCTGGAGGTGCAGCTTTGAAACTTCAATAACGATTTTTTTAAATAAGGTCCTAATCACTGGGGCAGGAAGAGCCCTGAAATCTTTTAGAAGCTCCAGCAAAGAAAACTTCTCCTTGGCCGGTCTGGGCTTTTCCGAACTGGAAGCTATAATCATGCTCGGGTCATGGTTGGGCTCTTTGTCAATAATCTCGTCGTCTGCTATTTCCTGTGAGTTCATCCTGAAATGTGGTAAAGGTGAGTTCATGAGAATTTGGAAAATTACTTAGGGTCGAGAATGCTTTTGATTAGCGAGTTTTCAGCAATATCAGAATAGGTGAGGGCAGAAGGCGAGTTGTTTCTCTTTTGTTTATTTTCTGACATGTCTTAAGTAATTATAATGCAAAATGATAAGAATCGTTATAAACCTACTGACTTTGCCGAAGTTTTGGTATTTTAGATCTAGAATCGCATCGAAAACAAGGTTTTTTGTGAAAAGTTAATTTAGAATGGTTTGCTATTATTTTATTAGAACTAATAAGAACATAAATAGAAGTTAGAACAGTTGATAGAACAGAGAAGTTTTGAAAAACAGGGCTTTTGTAATTCACTAATATACACTGCGTTTTATGCGTGTCTTAATCATCAAATCCGTAAGAATTCACCGAACTGGTTTGAGAGAACAGGCTAATACCATCCTCCCGCTGGGTTTGCGGCTCTATTATAGATCTTCTACGGGATGCAGGAGGACCCTGGATAAGTGAGCTTTGGGAAAAATTCGGTGGTTTTTAGGGAGCTATGTCTTCAGAAAATAGAAGAGGTTTTTCTTTTTATTTTAAATTGAATTGTGGATTTAAATCGACAAGTAAAAAACAGTAATTCCGATTTCTTCAAGAAATCGAGAGTTGCGATTGAGTGTTCTACCGATAATAATAAAATAAGATTTAAGTTGCAATGCGCGTTTCTTTTTGGTAGAATCATAGTTCGCACATAGCCCGAGTGTCATGACTACTAAGTTTATATTAAGTGAAATAATAACAGCAATTACTTTGCTTAAAGTTAATAGATGCGGCCACTATAAATTTCTGATCCCAATAATAAGGAATATGCAAAACCAACAACTTTTTAAAATCTCGACGTATTGTTTTGTGAATAACTAACTGTGTTCTTCTTTAGACTCTCAGAGAGAAACTATCCAAACTTGAGATGCTGTTTAATAGAATTTGAAGGCGAGAAGATGTTTAAGGGCTAAATTTTAAGTGTTCCGTTCTTTTCAAAGAAAACCGGTTATGTTTTAGCAGAGGATCCTATGAAATAGGAGGTAATTCAACCAATAGAATGTAATACAATGACTTTTTGCCTTAGAATCGGAAGCTATGGAGTATTGTGTTAAAAACGGAAAGAAAAAAACAAAGCAAAATCCGAATTCAATTGTTGAGTTCTTGATGATTGGAGAATGAATCGTCGTTTTACTGCTCATTAGTTTTGCTGAATGATTTAGAATGAAATTCATGAATAATTATTTGTCCACCCTGCTTGCATTGCATTTTATTTAACTTTCTTTTTGCTTTTCTTAAAGAATGCTGGGAAATTTAATATATATTTGCTGTTGTTGCCGCCTACTACATCAAAATCACAAAATCACAGCACGACAGGCTTAAAGTAACAGAGTTTCAAACTAAATTAAGTAACTTATATAAGCGTCAAAAACTTAATCGAGCGTTTTTTTAACTCGACCGTCCTATTTACTTTTTTGCATATTTGATACGGCTAACCAGTATAAGCGCAATTTTAGCTTCATTGTTAAATTCTTTTTACCTCGCACTGATTTCGAAGCAATACAGCGAAATTAAATTTCAATTTAACACAAAATTGAATATTAGTAGATGACGCTAAGTGATAGGAAGAACGCTGACTCTCTCGTTTAAACGAAGTACTCGAACCAAGAAAAGCTAGGGGTTAATTATTAATGGTAGTTTTATGTCGCATAGGGAAGCTACGTTTTGAAGTATACATTTAGCTGTGTATTTTTTTTGAATACTCCTCTGAAAATCTCTAGAAAATAAGTCGTTCTCGCGAAGGTTCATGCGTTGCTGTGGTTTTTCGAGATTCCGTTCAAATGTCTCGAGCTATTTGATGTGAGGTGTTTTTTCAGGAGAAAGGTATTGAAAGTGTAACTGACCTCGCAATTTTCTAAGGGCAAGAGAATAAAAAAGAATCTAAAGTCAATAATGAGGAAGACATGATGAAATCAAATTGTTATCAGGTAACGTTTTCAAAAGAAGAGGAAGATTATGATAGGTTTTGAGAACACAATAACAATGAAGAATTTTTATTCGTTGAGCAAGCATATAGCCTTTCTCAAGAAGGAATTCAGCCAAATGTGATGATGGCCTTTATTTTTATAGTGATATTGAAAAAAGGAGATATGAAGTGGCGGGATTGTGCTTTCTGTAATTTCACAACAACTGCTTGAAACCAGAGTTACTGTTTTTCACTGTATTTTACCAAAAAATTTTCTTGAATCATTTCCACTGAATCCGCTAGCCCACTTTCAACAGATCAGAGGTAATAGAATTATGCTGGATGCTAACAGACCTACGGAGACCATAATCCTAAAAATCTTCAAGCTTCTATGACTTTGAATACACGTGGCAAAGAAACTATTCAGAGACTCTAATATTGAAATCTTTCTCGTTAGTACTTTGAAAAACTTGCTAAGAACAAGTCATTTCGTTTGAAAAAAGCAAAAAAACTTGCTTCATATCGCAACGGCAAGAAAAAAGTATTCTTCTACAACAATAAACTATTATCAAATCTCCCATAGAGCTCAGCACTGCATGAGAGAAAGACATTCTGGGAAAAGTCCATCAAATTGTTTTCAGAGCCGAATCCATGAATACCAACCAGAAAAGTCATCATATGTGAGTGAACGATCTGGTTAATCGCAGACTATCCTCGGACACTTCCTTGATCCAATTTTACCCATGACTTCACCTCTTCTGAGGAAATTTACTGCGTTTCCAATACTCAAGTTCTTTTTTACTACCTAAAAGTTAAGAAACGTCTTGAAATTTAAAAGAGCAAACTATTAAGGTTTTTAAAAATCTAACTTCTTCATTTGAGTTATATAAATATAAATCCCGACTCGATTTGACTCTCAGGAAATAATGGCAACAATTAGAAATTGGCAAGACACCAGATCCACCTTCCACAAGGGCCCTCTCCCTGAAGAAAGGCAGATTGACATGGAAGAGAAGCTCGCGAAGGAGCTCCAGAGAATCAAACTTGAGAACGAATCAAAGCAGCGACATGTTGAAAAGATCTGCGCTGAAAGTGAGGAACTCAAGGCCCTCAAAGAGAAGATCGCTCAAGCTTACTTGAATAAGGAGCGTGCCGCCCAGCTTGCTGAGAAAAAAATCCGAAAACTCGATGAACTGGTACCAAATTCATCTAGATTTCATTGAATAACCACTTATCGCCAGAGAACTGAGGCCGAAGTGGAAGACTACATGCTTCAGCATAACCAAAAAATGTGGGAGCTTGAGAGATTGAAAGAGCAGCAGCTCCTTGAGAGAAAGATGCTCGGAAAAGAGGTGATTTTTGCTAAAATAGCATATCTCATAGCGATTTGCAGGTTTTGATGCGCCAAATGCAAGAGAAACAAGAAAAATCACAGGAAGCTTACCAACAATACCTCCTTGAAAAAGAACAAGTCAATAAAGTGGTTCAAAGTATCATCGAAGAGGATCGAAGGTTGATATACCGAACTTAAGCATCATTATAATGTTTGAAAATAATTAGAGCTTTCGAACTTGATCAAGCGAAGAAAAGAAGAGCATTCCAAGACATGTTGGAAGCGTTGAGCGAGAAATCCCAGAGAATCGCGGCTCAGAAGGAGTTCGAGAAGCAAGAAAACCAAAGATATCTCGAATACATGAAGAAGGTCGAGAAGAGAGAGGAGGAACACAGAGCCATGAAAGCTGAGCTTGAAGCTGCAAAGTATTGAATTACATTTCTATTTAGAAACTAATGCTATAATTCTAAAGGGAAAAAATATTCGCCAGACTTACTGCCGAAGAAGCCGCTCGTCAGAAAGAAAGAGAGCAGCTTGAGGATCTTAGACTACAATTGTATCTCGAAGAATGGGATGCCAATGAACGCAAGAAGGAACAAGACGAAATCGAAAAGAAGAGAAAGTGAGGATTTTTCCACTAAAATTTGGCCTAATTGCCTCGTTTTTTAACAGACATAAGGAGATGATGCTTGAGGCTGAGAAGCTTGATAAATGGTACAAAGAAGAGAGAAAGGCAGAGGAGCAAAGAATGGAACAAGAGTTCAGAAAGAAGATGATGGAGAAATTCGCTGTGGAACAGAAATTAGAGCAACTTACGCTCCAGAAGAGAAGACAAAAGGAATTGGATTTCAAGAAGGAGGTAGTTATCAATTAATGAATGAGATAATTGATTGTTATTGTTTCTTTAGGTCGAGCAAATGTGGCAAGAGAAGTTGGCTGTTTACAGAGCAGAAAGAGAAAGGGAAGCTATGGAGGCTAGAATGAAGCTTGAAGAAGAGAAATATAAGGAAGATATCATCAGACAAGAGAAGGAGAGACTGCTCAGAGAGCACATGCCTAATCTCGATGGCTTTTTACCTAAAGGTGTTGTAAAAGGACCTGAAGAGGCTTACATGTTGAACTACACGAAACCTCAAAATCAAACTCAAAACCAAAGCTACAATTCAAGAAGATTCATGTGAGCACATCGTTCAGATACTAACTTGAAGGGATAAATGAGAAATAGCGATATGCCTTCAAACTTCATCATAAGCTTGAAACTGATAAATTGATAAATATTTTTTCTCTGACTGTGAGCTTCGATGATTATTTCAAAATGTCCTTGCATTCGATTCGACGTAAACGCAACTTATTAAATATTTGCTATATTACATGAAGACGCAAACAGTTCACAGACCTTGCATTTCTTCAATCAAATAAGATCAGAAAAATTTTAGCTTCGTGAGTATTATTATTTTAAACCAAAGAGAAACCAAAAAAAAAAAACTGAGAAAAAACCATCAGATATATTTTCTGAGTCTTATATAGCAATTCCAAGGAACGAACACATAGTTTAAGGAAAGAATTGGTAATCGTTGTTGAGGTTTCGTCTTTATTGTTGATGACGGATTCTAATATCATAGTTTAGAAGTGCAAGTTGAACCTTTATCCTGCTGAGACTTATGTTGGTAATCAAAGAAATCGCAATGAGAAAGTTTTCGAAGCTTTCCTGTAAAAGAGAGAAAAATTTCAACTCACACTAACTCATTCCGTAAATTAATCTTTTATCCTTCAAGATTAACAGAAAAGGTTTTAAGCTTTGATACTCATCAACATTACAATAGACACTTTGCTTCTGTCTAGAAAGCTCTAAAGGAATAACAAACTACACCTATATAAGAAGCCGGCACTCATGTCCTCAAACATGATAATTGAACTTACAGAAGAAAAACAAGAAGGGCAACCTCAAAGCAAAGTTCCTGACCTTAAGCATCTACGTTTGGACTCTCTTACGAACACACAGGTCTTTGCTTATGGACTCGGTCATTTCTTGAACGACGCAACAGCTACGCTCTGGTTTAATTTTCTTCTCTACTACCTCGTAGAAAAAGATCCAATAATTGAAAACAATACCACTGAAGCAGGAGCGCTGGTTGGGTACTACCTACCTGTTATTAATACCTTTATAATCATGAATTAGGCTTATCTTCTTAATTGGACAGGTTGTTGATGGATTGGCTACTCCTCTGGTTGGAATATTGTCTGATAAGTATGATACAAGATGTGGCAAACGAATGCCGTGGTACTACGTTGGAATAGTTTTCGTCGCAGGCAGTTTCACATTTATGTTTCAACCATGTCGATTGTGTCAAGCATTCGGGAGGTCTGAGCTCATGACTTTTGCGAACTATGCATTTTTTGGCATCATATTCAATATTGGATGGGCAATGTGTCAAGTTTCGCACATGTCGCTCGTGCCGAGTCTCACTCTATCACGTGGAAGAAGAGACATGCTTAATAGCATGCGTAGTTTTTTTACATTCGTCGCGAATCTTTCGATACTGGCTCTGGCTGCTGTCTTATTCTCAATCATTGAAGACGAAAAGCAGAAATACCAATTGCTTGCTTATATCGGCGTGACCATAGGGTTCGTTGCCTGCCTGGTGTTTGTATATATGATAAGAGAGAAACTGCTTGTCGAAGGGTGTCGAAGACTGGCTAGTGAATACCGAGAGGCCTACCAATATTTACAGGAAACTGGTGAAATATCACCCGATAAGAACGATAAGAAGGAAGCGACGGAAAGGAAACTTTCTCAAGATACAACTTTTTCTGAAGCATCAAGGTAAAACCACGTGACTAATTTCTGTAATATATAATCGACATTATTCAGCCCAGATAGAAAGAATGAAATTGAGGAAAGTTTGATAGCCAGGAAGATTGACGAAATTATGCCGAAGAAAAATTTTAGTTGGTACCATTGGCTTTCTTCAGGGCAGTTTTGGCTTTATGGTGGGGTTTATATGGCTGCAAGGATTTACTGCAACATTACTGCTGTAATTTTCTCCTTCTGTTCGTATTTTAATTGAATAAACTCAGTCCATGCTCCTTTTCTATTTGGAAATCTCTCTCAGAATAGGCGAAAACGCCGAAGACGTCGAAGAGGATAAAACGCCATTTTCGTTTGCCCTTATTCCTATGCTGATCTATATCAGCTCCTCGGTAGTGACAACTCGGCTTCCCAAGCTCTACTCAATTGCTGGAAGGTAAATCCTCTTCATATTTTCATTTCTTAACTGTGAAATATTAGAAAGAAGATGTTTAGTATCGCAGCTATCGTAGCGATTGGAACGGCTTTATCTCTCCATGTAGGCTATCCTAATCTAACATGGCCTAAACTCTCTGATATCTAGCTCTTACCCTCATCTTTAAGCACTGTGATTTATGCTATCGTGCTTCCTCTCGGATTCGCGCAATCAGTAATCCTCAATACATCGATCGCCTATATCGTAAGGAAATTCCAGCGATATTTTTTCTATTAACTTTGTTTAGAGCGAAGTCATTGGAACGAGAACTGAAAACGGCGCGTTTGTCTTCGGAGCTTATAGTCTCTTTGAAAAAATTGCAAATGGCGTCCTTCTTTGGTTTATCCTTGTAATAAATATGGAACTCACAATTTACATAATGATTCCTCTCAATTTTGATTAGGACTCACAAGACGTGAAGAGCAAAGACAGCGATGAGTATATTCGTTTTTGCATTGCCCTACTTCCACTTTCGGCTGTATTATTCGGCTGGGTTTGCATACTTTTCGGAAAGGCTAAAGACTACGAGGTCAGTGGAAAGGGCGGACATAACTCAGATGCTTTAGTGCATATATAGTACAACTTAAAATCTAAATGGATTGTTACAAATTATTTCGTGTAATTCAAATACCAGAGTTTAGACCTGATAGATATATATAGATATCTCGTTGTTCATATCTCTTTTGAAAAAAATTTGAGAGAGATTTACAATTATATCTTCATTAAATCATAACAATTTGCGTTTCTTCGAATTTTTCTTTCTAAGCAATCGAGGAGTTAACAATCAAATTATCTCTGTGCAATAGCTTCTTCATTTATCAAACATAAACAGCTTACATTGCATAAATATGGATATTTGCTTAGGCTTGGATTACTGATAAATTTTAAAGAAGAACATTATGGAGCCTGGTAGTATTGTCCCATGCCAGGATTCATTCCAACGTTCATACCAGTGTTCATGCCTTGATTTCCAAAGGCATTAGTGAGTGGGGATTGATGGACCATGCCGTGATCTAATTTAATATGGATATGAGTTGGCGCTCCTGGCTTTGTTCCGATTTGCCAGTGCATGCCGGCATTGTGGAATCGTTTTTCATTTTCTTCTTCAAGAACGGAAGCAATGACTTTCTTTCTTGCATCAGCATAACAGCAAGCAGCACAGCAGAACAAGATAGCTCCCACTGAAATCAATCCGATGTAAGGACCAAGCATAGCCCACATGTCTCTATCTTTTGAGCTTCCGACAATTCCCAAAGGAAGCACAACTGGGAACGTGAATAAGCCGACAATAAACAAGAAAATGAGGAGGTGGAACCATTTTCTGGTGGAGCCAGTGGTATTTGAAACTTTTTTGGTAATTTCCTCAATATCAGCCTTGGTAGCTCTGTTATTGGTAAAAGCTGGGTCAAAGTGGTCGGTTGGACCAATCTTTACGCAGCAGCAGCTGGGACAGCAGTTATCCTCAGGGAAGACAAAGTAGTAGTTGTTTGGATCGCTGTTTGGGATGTAGACAATTTGTTTTTGCTGGTGGCTCATATTGCAACAATAGCGTATAGATTAAGTTTATTATGTTCCTTATGAATACGAGCTAATTAAAAATGCTGAATTAAACTCGAGAATTTTTCTGATTAGAATCAACTGTGATAAGTAAAAAACCTGGATGCTACAGTGATGATAAAGTAAAATTTCGTATCCGAGGACATCAGGGAGTTATGAAAGATAATGATACGATGAGTTTAACGAAATTATGCATAAAAAAAAAATTCTGTTTGAGATTTCTCTCGTTTAGACTTGAGAGTCTTGGTTTGTCAGTGATGGGAGGTGCGGAAAGGAAAGATATATTTTTCTGCTAGCAAAATGCAAAGAAGTTATTCATCTTCTTGAAGCTAATAAATTAACTTCATTTTCTATTCTGAAAACGATATTAGTAACAAATCTAATATCGAATTCGGTTTGTGTTACTCAAGATTGAATTTTTAAATTCTACTCGAAAATGATATTCCTGAAAATTTCATAATGCTCAAAATGCTATTATGCTCATTTCAGATACCTTACGGTTCCGTCTACTTTAGTTGACGAGATAGTATTGTTGGGGGGTCAATTCAGACTTAATATCAAAATATAGTAACAGCAGCAGAAAAGAAACTCAGTTATAAACAAGATAAAATGCCAACTAAATCAAACATAATGAAGAAATCAAATGTTTAAGCCGAAAAATGAATATTATGAGCATTGGCGAGAGATATCATAAATAAATCTTCTTTTTTCTGGTTCGCGTCTTTAATATGCTCATGCGTTTGTAAAATTTCCTCGATTCAGTTCTCTGAGTTCGTTTCAAATACCCCACGTCCGCATATTTCTATTTCCAACAAGAAAAAAGAAATCAACTTAAGTTGCCCTTGGTCTCTTCAGTCGAATGAATCAGCAGATTTCCACCAAATTTTTTCTACAAAATTTCTGAAACAAATAAGATTCATACCACGCAAGAACCAAAACAACAGATAGAAAGCATAATTTTCGAAATTATTAATGCCACAATTTCGATCCAGTAATCCCTCTGGAATACTCTCATTGTCTTAGAATGAGAAAGCTCCCTTGCTTTTCCTTAAATGAATAATTCCTAAAGCCGAAGTAATTTGCGCCAGTTGTTATAATTGGTTTTACAATAATCTAAGCACAAAACATCTGTACAAAAATCTCAACCAATATGGAAGATAGAATTAATTTATAAGTCGAAAATGAAAGAAAAATACCCTGTACATAAAAATCTAGAACCATTATCTACCTCCTCCAATACTCTCGGAAGGATCGATCCGATCCTCTTCCGAAACATCTACAGGCAGCACCGCGCATTAAATATGGCAAGTACTCAAAAGTGGGGAGCTTGTACTGAAATATGGAGTTAATTTCGCAAGATTATTCTCTGTTTTAGTTGCCCCCATCCCTTTCGATTTCTTTGACGTGTACATCTTCACTTTAGTATTCGCTAGTTCTTTTTCATCGTTTACTTCTTGCGTCTCATCACATCCCATCTTCTTTACAAAATCGCATTTATTTGAAAGGTTCGATTTTGTATTAAAGCGACTAAAGCCACTACCCATGCTAGCGCCTCGGATAATGCTACTGGCGTATGGAGAGTATGCGGCTGAAATGTTATTCATCGTAGGGATCTTATTAAATGAAGGAGGATTCATATAAAGCGTAGTAAGAGCTTGGCTTTGATCAGGGAACCCATAGAACGAAAAATTATACAAATTTCGCTCAGTTGTTGGGGAGTGCTTCACTCCAAACACCGTATACTCATCGAAACTGTCCTCTGCAAAATCAATGTCATAATTAATCTTTCGGGAGTTGAATTTGACGGAATATGGATCGATTTTTATCGGTGGGTTCAAGCGCTTCTTTAATACATCGCTCATGTTGAGGTTTTGAAGCCATGGGTGACTACAAATTTCATTCAATCCCTTTTTGGCGCCAAGTCTAGTTTCCGGATTGTGATCAAGCAATCTAATAATGAAATCTTGGAGTCCAGGAGAAATATTTAAATTCTCAAGTAACTGCTTATCGTCGAACGATCTATCCTCGGAGTTTAGCTTGGGGACTCTACCAGTGACGAACTCGAACGTTAATGTACCAATGTTATAGTAGTCCGCGAGGCAGTTATGAGCACTGTCTCTGTATATTTCAGGGGCCATAATTCTAATATACCAAAAAAGAGTTATAAGAAACGTTGTGCGTCAAGGCATTTACTCAAACGTTCCACATTTTGAGTGGTTAGGATCGCGAATGCTATTTACTTCTTTGACTAAACCGAAATCCGTGAGTTGGATATGTCCGTCGAGATTAAGCAATAAGTTCTCAGGCTGTGTGAATATATAATGGATTCATTAGCCGAG
>ENA-UOTZ01001043-UOTZ01001043.1-compost-metagenome-genome-assembly--contig:-NODE-1043-length-20981-cov-10.609835_pt1 | contig 20981 bp, 15 predicted proteins | sample MGYA00238144_ERZ746983 | MGnify/ENA primary metagenome ERZ746983 (study PRJEB28759, sample SAMN06268863) | compost metagenome | isolation source: single cell | place: USA: California, Emeryville, Joint... | reverse complement strand
CAACAACCATTAATCGGCGACATCTTCCCAAATTTCCACGCTGAAACACAGCTAGGGCCTATTCAGCTTTATGATTACATGGGAGATGACTGGCTAGTCTTCTTCTCTCATCCTAAAGACTTTACTCCTGTTTGCACCACCGAACTCGGAAAAGTCGCTCGTATCAAGGAAGAATTCGACAAGAGGCACACAAAAGTCATCGCATTGAGCGTCGATGACGTTGAGAGTCATAAAGGTTGGATCAAAGACATCGAAGAGACCCAGTCATGCAAAATTTGGTATCCTATCATCGCAGACGTAAACGGTTCGATTAGCAAGCAGCTCGGTATGATCCATCCCAATAGCGACCCGAAGGTGACAGTGAGAAATGTGTTTATCGTGAGTCCGGATAAGAAAGTTAAACTCACGATAACTTATCCTCCGAGCACGGGAAGAAACTTTGACGAAATTCTGAGAGTGATTGACTCGCTCCAAACGACATCCAAGCATCAAGTTGCAACGCCCGAAGGCTGGCATCCAGGAGAGAAGGCTGTGATCTTGCCAGTAATTAAGGATGAAGAAGCTGAAAAGAAATTCCCTCAAGGATTCGATAAGGTCAAACCCTACCTAAGATATGTTAATGTGTGATTGATTAATTATAATTGAATCAATTGGCTTACTTTGGATGAAATTTCTTATAACTATAGAGATATATAAGATTAAGATAAATAATATTAATATATGCATGCCTTTATATTTATGGTAAGTAATTAATATCTCTTATTATAGATCTATCTGCAACTAATCAGAGCAAAGCATCCAATATTCTACATACTTACTCGAACTCGATTTTGGTGATAGTTAGGAAAACAAATTTTCTCTTGGTTTCTTGAATCACTATTTGATTGCTGATATATATAATGGCCAAATTTCAACTTCATTTCTTGGTTTGATGCTGAGTGATTTATTTTGCATAAAATAAACGGGACGAGCTGAAGTACATCTGGGCTTTAGTCAGCTCGGGCGAGCTGATGAATTAGAGTGTTGTTATTTGTTTGCATAGGTATTAGGAGATACTTCCCTTTGCATCCTCAAAATATTGATTGGATCAGAGTGTTGACTCTACTCGATTGAGCACATCAAGTCAGGTGAGAGGATTGCAATGCATAGAAAATCATACGAAGGAGCCATATTACTGGTGCGATGTGTTTCAATTAATAATTTTACAAAACTTCCCTTTGAATGAACACCTATCCAACTGGAAGATATTTTTGGCAGGATACGTTAAGCTCAAATATGACACCTTACAATGAAATTTATGAAATATTTTCAGAGGAGTTATATATTTTGCCTCGCATTTCTCATCCTAAAACAGGAACCTTAACTACATATCGTACTCATTTCTTGGCGAGATAAAAACAATTAGGGCTTTTCCTCTTAAAGTTTTAAATTAATCCCCAGTGTCACTACTATGCACCCAGCAAAATCAGCAGATTATTCCTAATATTATTTCAACCTTGGTTTGGATTGAGCAGTTTACAAACTTTTTCCATAAGACAGCTTGGAGAGTCTCTCATAATTGAAAATTGCAGACCGATTTGATTTAGACTTCTCGATTCGATAAGGAACTTTATTTCGAGCTGGTTCCTGAGTGATTGCTGAAGGCTCATTCTCACAGAAAACAACTTCATACAAAACTTTTGAATCAATAGCGTTTCTCATTGAGCTGTTTCCAATTTTTGTAATGGTCAACGAAAGTAGCGAAGCTGGTATTACCTACACCAATTGAATTCCTCAGGGTTTATATCACGGTATTTGAAGATGATATAAAAACTCCATTTCCATGATTAACTGAAAAATCCACTTTTCCAAACAGCAAATAAAATTGCTTTTCTTACTAACATCTCTAAGCTTTCGTCAGCAATATTTGATCATGAGAAGGTTAAAACAAAGAGTGACTTTGTCGAAATAACTTATTACAATAATTATATCTACAAGAACTTAATGTCACAACCACAACTTATTTTCTGTTTGTTGAGTCAGAATAGCTAATCCTAATCATCAGAGCACGTTCAGAGCTCAAGCAAACCAAGGTCATTGTTCATGACGGCTTGGTCTTATTTCTGTCCAAAACAGCGTTTCTAACTATCTCTCAAATTTTAAGAATTCAGAATTCATCAGTTTCTGAGCTTCATTGTGGAATCATAGCAAAGAACAGAAAAACTTTCAAAAAAGGCTTGTATCGGGAGTATTCGCATGAAAATAATGCATGGGAGCTAGGAACAAGCTCCCTAGGGCTTGCTAAGTTTAAATTTCTTGAAAATCCCAAAAAGCCATAAATCTGGAAAATATCTTGTAGGACTCTCTTTACCTCAGGATCATATTTATAAACATTCATACCATTTCTCCTCTTTGATATGTATGCGAGAAACCATAATGGCCCGCCTCACAACCAGCAGAATTGATTTTTTATGCTGAAGTGAAACAACAACATTAATCTTCAGCGATCGAGAAAAAAGTAATTATTCCATCACCTAGCGTGCCTCACGATGAAGATGCTTCAAAACCTTCTTATTATTCCATCATAATCGAGAGAAAATGTTAATAATAGAATGGCTCAATTTTTGCGTTTTGAGTGCTTATTTGCCTACACATCGAGAGAGGTTAAAATAACGAATGAAACTAACTCATTTGATCTCTTTGGGCTAGACTCGAACCTATTTTCGCGTAGCGATGAAAAATATTTTGTCTCCGTTTTGAAAATTTTCAGACACTGATGCCTAGAAAGGCGTTGGCTTTAAATTGTACATCTTTCTCTTATATTCCACGCAAAACCAGGAATGCATTTACTTAAGCTCTAGAGCGTCGTTTGCGAAGATTATTAGACACTCTTTGAGCTATTGATCTAGCTACTGGACCGAAGGAATCATCAGCTACGAATAAATGATTTCAATCGTTTAGAGATATTTTGAAAATCTCACGAAATCGAATTTTTCATTTAGCTTATTGCTCCGCTCCTCTAAGTAAAAAGCTCGGTTTGGTGCTTCATTTTGGTCGCACGAATTTCAGAGCAGTTGAGTTAATTTTTAATTGTGTCAATTTTTCAAAACCCACAGTTTTTCCAATAACTCCTCACTATCAATGAGATGTGAAACAAATCATTTAGAATCTCTAAGCTCACTATCAAAAGTACGATAATATGGTGTTTTAGGCTATATTAGAATATCTATTCCCTTAAAAAATAAAATTACAATGGATTTCACATCCTCTCGGTTTAGAAAGGCCTGCTGGCAGATTTCGCTCTTGGAACCTCATTTATTAGTGATTGGAAGCGTTAGATTACTGAATTTTCTTAAAGAAAGCAAAGAACAGCACACAACAAGATTGTCGATCAAGCAGCCTGTTATGCGCTCACTAGTAAAATACAGTATCGTTGATTGACAGTTTTAATTTTTTATCCAGGGTTCTTTTTCTATAAAAACCCTTCTTTTTTGGCTCAAGCTTCCCAAACCCTATCTTTAGCTCAATGAACGTCGCCTCCTCAACGAGCTCGAGCTGCCTTTTACGTATTTGCCGTTAATCTACATATTCCTAATGAACAGCCACGTTTCACATCCTTCATAGTCTTCCGACTTGAATATCGAGAGGAGAGACCCAATACGATTGTGTCGGGTCACATTGGAAAATTTTTGACCTCCGGTCAAAAATAAAGAAGAGAAGTTTTTAATTATAGGATTTGAATCTTGCCTTGAAAAAGGCAACTAGACGCAATGGTAGGTTATATAGCACATACAACAGCAGAAGACCCGCTCAGGATGGCTCTTGATGGCGTTTTAGTGCTTCTGATCCTAAAATTAAGATGTTAGCCCAATTAGTACGCAGACATACAAGTAAAACGCTTTAGGGTTTATTTAACAAATCAAAACCAATCGCTGGTTTCAGTAACCGACGAGATTTTAATCGAGTATAACTAACTTTTTTGTAAATTAAGAGATATCTAAATGAAATCAATGTACGAGTGCACCTCGCTTGAAACCTTCAAACGAAACTTAAATACTGAGTCTCTGAAGCGAGTCGCGGCTTTCTATGAGCCGGTCTCCCTCAAAGGCTTCCTCAGCGGGTCTCCGGCCGAGGTCAAGGAGAAAATCTTCTCCATTTCGAACCCAACCATATTTTTTGAAATCCTCAACCCGCTAATCGAGCTGAACAGACTCTACAACCCAAAGCAGCTTCCTGAGTCTCCCAGCACTGTCTACAAGCTGGAGCAGCTCCAAGACAAGAGAATCGCGACGGCAACAGTCCAATCGCTTAATTTGCTCTCTGACATCATTGAAGACCCTGACCTTAAAAACCTATTATCTGAGTTTATTTTCCTCGAAAAGAAGATTATAGCCTCACAAACGGCCTCCAATACGAGCCAGCCGCTTCTCGATTCTAAAAATATAATTGCAGATCCGAAGAAGCTCTTCGAGAGCTACGACAAGGTTTTGAAGGTCCAAGAGCAAGCCTACCTGAAGGTCTTCGATGGGTACCAAAAGCTCCTTGGAAACTTTGCAAAAGGATTCAAGCATGTATGCAAGAAAGAAAACGAGGAAAATTACTTCTTTCAGGTCGCGAACTACTTCCTCCACACGTTCCCGCACGAGATCACCATCGAGGAAGTGCTGATGAACCGATTATATGCAAACATCCTTGCGTTTGGCTATGTCTTGGAGAACCGCATTCTCAGAGCCTTTGAAAAAAATAAAAGGCTATCTAAAGACAAAAACGAGATCGTTGTGAGCAAAGCGAGCGAAGCAAGCAGCAAAATCCACTTTGGAAAGCTCTCGTTCCTGATCGTTGAGAGTACCTTCGAGATGAATGAGTACGAGGATGTCTACGGCGAGCAGGAGGCTTACAATCAAATGAGTTATGCAGATTTCGTCGATGATTTAGAAGAGTTGGAGTACTTAACAAAGGGATCAGATCTGATTACTCTGACTGAGAAAAGAGAGTTGAAAGTTAAATGCGCACCGAAAATCAGCGATACATCAAGCGTCTTGAGCGCCTCAACGTCGGAGAGCTCGGCGGACAGCGAGACGCTGAGAGCGAAGCGCAAACATAGAAGACGCAGCAGAAAGAATAAAAGAAAAGGTGCGGAAAATCAAACTCCTGAAGAATATTTAAGCAATGCTCATGCATGGAGTTTTCAAAACTGGGTCTATGGAATAACCTCAAGATGAACGTAAAGGTTGAGCGAATAAAGGTTACTAATACAATTTTCAAAATTTTTGAAAGTGCTGGCGCCAGGAAAGGCGGGTACTGATTATGTTTTGAAAAAAAGCAAAATTTGTAACATGGATATAATTTGGCACTCTTTTATTGAATCTAAAACTTAGACATAAAGGAAGTTGTAATTGCTAAAATTATTTTTCGCTTTACTGAGTTTTTTTATTCCATTATATTTTTTCTGTGAACTATATGAATTATAATCTTACAAACCAATAAAATATCCCATGACCCAAAAGAAATACTGAATTGGTAGTGGATTTCTTAGGGTTTTGATATGAAAGCTTTCAGAATTTTTATTTTCAAGGTGCTATTATTAAAGCTTTCAGGAGATTTGATGAGAGCTGAGAAATGAATGAAAAATTCACACAAATAAAGAATGATTGGCATTGATGGAGAGAGAAGGTTAAATTCGAGGTATTTGAAAGTTGTTAGGTTTGAAAGTCTAAAAGAAGGGTTTAGAGTGTCAGTGTTGTCAAGTTAAAATTAAATTAATTTGATGAGTCGCTTGAGGGCACACGGGAAGCTCAGCCCTATTTGGGAGTCAAAAACCTATTTCAAAAAAATGAAATTTATTCGAAGCTGGTTGGACCCTACGGTCTTAACTATGGCTCTCATAGAGGAATAGATTTGCTGCTCGAATTTTTTTTGGTAGATTTTGATAGATACATGTAAAAATTCTCCTCGGACACACCTGAGGGAACGAGACTGCGCGATAAACAATCCAGTTCCACTTGAGGAGTGCTGTAGAAGCTGTAGAGATAGACAATTATCTAGCAAGTTGCAGAAAATGACTTACTAATGAGGATATATAGAGTTTTGTAAATAGGTTAGGTTTACGCAGGAGCATTCAACGAATGCTGCAGATAGGCTATACGGCTTCACGCTTGCTTCAACAAACAATCAATTTTAATGCAGGTTTTCTGGAAACGTTTCGAACATGCTAACGTATTTTATTCATAGCACATCATTCTTTGCGTTGACTTTTGATTGCAGGAAAAAATGGTTCGCTTATCGAGTGGTATGTTCCGTTCTTTAGGACTCAAGGCTTTGAAGCACTAACAATTGTCAAATATATTAGATATAATTAATTCGTTCGTTATGCCAACAATCCAACAGTAAGATTATGTGCACGATGATATGGCAACGAAAATTTATCATATAGTGTTCTCTTACAATCGCTGACGGTATAAACAAGAAGTCAGATAATTGATGCTCACTATATTCCGAAATATAGCTAATAAGAGAGAATATTCCATAAATTGCTGGAGTAAAGCTGTTCGTTGACCTAGAAAATATCAATTCCCTTGAACACTCCTAATGGTCTTGTAATTTCCTCTTTGATAGCTACAGCTAAACCAAGCCACAATACAAGTGATGTGCTTTTTCCCATCAAAATTTAAACGCTATCCTGCTCGGAACAAAATTTATGACATAAACGAACTGCTCTCTCCGAATTGAAGATGCTTTCTCAGATCTTTTAGGTGATTCTGTATGAGCAGTGAATAATAGTTCAGTTCAATGAATCATTATGATTGCTCATTGCTGTGAGAAATTTATAGTTTCTATTACCATTCCTTGAAAATACTAAACACTATCAATTTTGTCCATTTTCAGTTGCAATCAACAACTATGAAACACTACATATTATCAGCTGAACCAAACTGGTTCACATCGAATTTAGTTAGTGTTTTAGGTTAATAAACTGAAACTAAGAGAAGTATGTTACTAGAGAACTACAGTCAAAGTAACTGAAAATACTTTGTTTTCAGAATAATGCAGTAATTCTACTATTTTCAGCATTGAACTGAACTATTAATTAAATATTTCAAAGTTCAAAGTAATTTTATAATTCTTTTTGATTTGCGAATAATCATTTTGAATTCGAAAGACTGAGAAATTTCTTGAAAGAAAGGATGAATGTCTTCTGCTGATATTCTATTGAGTTCTGCTGGGTGTGGTTTGCATTTCAGTTACCAAGCAGTAACAGATGCAGCTAAACCTCCTACAGCTCGAAATGCTTCCTTTTTTGAGAACAATCAGAGAGATGAGCCTGTTTTAAACACGTAAACATGCGGCAGCTACTGTTAGAATGTAGTCCCACTCGATGCTGCTTATGTGCAATAAAAGAAAGTGCTCATTCATCTCTTCACGAAGCATCCAATGCAAGATTTCACAGTTCTGATAAACAAAAAGAGTTTTGGTAATGATGGTAATGAAGGTATATAAATATATCAAAGCAAAGTTTTACAAATATAAATGCCCTTCTGTTTTCTCGATATAGTAAAATAAATGGTAAAATTCAAATCATCTGATCACATCTTACAGGTATTTGGGAGTTATATCATTTTTTATTAAATCACTGAAACTGCAATTTCTAAAAGCTCAGAAGTAAATGGTATGAATTTAATTAAGGTTTTTTGTTAGCTAAGTCAATTCAAAAAGAAATCATTTCAGATATTAATGGCATACAATTACAAATGGACATACCAAAATGAGCTCCTTCAGAACAACAGATATTTTCGTTGCCAAACTCTTCTCAGGATTAAAAGGAGACAGCTTTTTCAGAGAAATGCACGAAATCGTAAGAGATTCCCAATCTTAGTGTGGGATCGACTCTGAGGATCTCTCTTTAATTTTTTAATTTGTATTATTTGCATTAGAGATAGATGAAATTATTTATTTTTTTCTCCAATTTTTTGAAGGTTCAATTCTTTTACAAAAAGTTCTCACATTTACCATATTTTGGAACAAATTTTACCATTTTTGAGGACAGCATATTCAAAATCAATAAATTGATGTTATACAATTATATTTAGCAAAATCTAAACATACACAACTCGCCTTTGCGTCTTCCAGCAATTGACCCATAAAAATATACACCAGAGAAAAATTATATAAATTAACCAACAGATTTCCCTCTAGGAATCTTGAATTTCTTAAGCGAAGCGAACCCATTCGTATAATAATATTTTCTCTCGCAATTTTCCTGAATAACCTCCTCCTCTCTACTAGCTTCATGTTCTGTATAATTTCAACATTAACACCCAAAGCCCCCAAAAATAAATTACCTATTTTTTTACGCTTTATAATAACTGGAAAAGTGTCGTCATTTTCAGCAACCTTAAAAGCCGCTTCAGTTTCGAGATTCAAAACGTTCTCTCCTTGCAACTAAAAAGAAAATTTATCCTCAATACCAACCACTAGCTTACCATAAGCGTATCGATACCTTCACCCAGAGCTCTTACCTCACCTAGGGTCTTGTCATTTCTCTTAATTTTTTCCTGCATATACATATTTATCGATTTATCCGTCGTCGTATTTTGCCCCGTCCGATAGAACGAAGTCCTCCACACGCTCCCAGGAGTCGAAGTTCGTCCAGGATGCCTAATTATCTCCACGGAAACCGTTGGTTTCTCCCTTGTATTACTCATCGATCGACCTCTTGGCAGTTTGAATGTGTTGCCATTAAACTCACTATCCTCTCTCAACGTCTTTAGCCAGATATTGTGCCCATAGCGCTCTTCTGCAGGCTTCGTGAGCTCTAAGGCATCTATCTGCTCCTTTTTCATTCGATACTCATCACCTTTGACAACTGTCGACTCCGTCGCGTTTCTTCCGATCTTACTGTTTGTCGAGTTGAGAATATTTGCCCAATGATCCTGGATCTTTTCAAAGTTTTTGAGAGTTCTTTCCTGTTTAGTCACCACAAGCGCGTCGTTTCGTCTCATTTTTTTAATGGTTGCCTGCATGTCGTTATAAAAGGTGTCTTGTCGTGCCTTGGCGTTCTCGATTTCAGTCAGCAGCTCTTTTTTCGAGATAGTCTCTGGTTTAAGAAGCTCCCTTCTGTTGCGATGATCAATAATAGATTTCCTTCTCACAGAGCTTGCTAATGTTCCAAGGGTTGGGATCGCGTCCACAACACTGCTGCCTGTGTTCAGCCGGAGCAGCTTCGGGGCTCCACTAGCATTCGACTCTCCTCCTATCGAGATAAAAGACCCTTCTGTTTCCTGCGACTTGAGAGGCGGGTGCTTATGGTGGCTTATTTTACGTTGGACTTTACTAAACAAATCCATTGGTCCGACCACCGAGTGTTTTACGAGTTTGCCATTGATATAAAGTGGGCCCTTTAAAGGCTCGTAATATTTTGATGACTGAATGACTTCGTCAAAGATATTTTTCTCTTTTCTGCAAAGCGAGGCATTGAGATCATCCAATTCGTTTTCTGACATTATTTTCTCATTTGTTGAATGGAATTTGAATTGTTTGGACTGCGGCTCTTCGGAGATTTTGGAGAGTTGTGGTGAGGCGACTTCTTTCTCGCTGTGAAGGTCGCTGAGGTTCTCGATCTTCTTAGCGAGGTAAAGGGGTTGGGATTTGGAGTTTGTGCGCACGATAGTTCTGATTCTGGGATCCAGGTGGGATGGACTTCCATTTATGGAGTCTTTGGGAGTATTCGTTTCGGTAGCTCTCCTTGATCTTGTGAAATCTGATGGCTTCATAAGAAAATGAGGTCAGTTTTATTTTGGGATAGTAGACTCACTAAAACACATTGATCATTAATTTGTATGTATTTCTCAAGAGAAACATACAATTATTGAAGTGATCTAACAGAGAGCCCCAAAGATATGGTTTTAAGCAAGCAAAGTGAAAAGGATATTGAAAAGAGTTTAATTTGATACGATTGTCAATCATAAAAAGAGCTATCATTGAATTTGGGAATTCTATCTAGCTCATGCATGGGGTTTTGCAAGGTTCTCTGCCATGAAAAAGGCTTTTTGAATCCTTTTCCTTGCTCCAAGAGCGAAATGACACTCATTCTCAAAATGCTGATTTCTGAAATTAATTTGTATTCCCTTGATAGCTGTCTCTTAGAAGGTTTTCTAATTGTGAGCTGTGATCGAGTCGAAAAATATTCCATACCCTAAGGGTAATGTTTTCTCCTCGTTTCCATAGAGTGAATTTTATCATAGATCAAGCTGACTGCTCTCTTTGCTGGCGAACATTAATTAAAAAATGCTCACAGCAATGGAGGAGTACTCGATTTAGAGCCTTGTCTCTACAAAAACATCTCTAAATTAACTGCCCTTTGTTGAGACCGAAGGTCCAATTTTGGGTTTTTGAATGTAGAAATTGAGCAACCCCTGAGCCGAAATTAAAAAAATAAACTCAGACCAGCTGATTTTTTTCAAGTTGCAGAATCTCGTCCTAGAGAAGCATTTCCAGAATTTTCTATGTTTAGAATGGTTAATAGATCCCTCAGTAGGTTTAGGCTTAGTCCAGCCTATCATATTGTCAGGAATAAGATGGTATTTCCTCCTAGTAAATGCTTGATTTATTGCTCAAACAGTATTTTTTAACTCCCCATAAGGTTTCAATAAACTCATTCTCTAATGTAAATGCTCTCATGGGTGGCAGCATCAGCTGTTCTCTATTAGAACAGAGCTGCGTTATTGGGTTTGTGCTAAGTATATGCTTCGCATCTTTCTCCTTTGAAATTCTGTTGACGATAATTCTCACCTTCAATTTTTCTACATCAAAGCTTTCAACCGTCGCCGTCGTCTTTTTCCCTAATTAATAGCAGGGAAACCGTTTTGATTCGACTCCCTTTAAAAATATAAAACGTTAGCCAATTATCCTAAATATAGTAAGAAACCCATTTGCACAAAAGAACCCCTCTTCTAGCTCCAAAACACCTAAGAGTAAGTAGTGTTTATTAAAATTAAATTCTCTCTGGATAACTCTTCTGCCTTGGCGGCAGAGTGAGAAAAATAACATCTCGACTGCTCTATTGGAAGGAAAAAATCCTCATTTTTTTCAACAACCACGACTTGATTAAACCTAGGAGCTGGCCACACAATGCTATCTTCGAACTCTGTGTAATTAACCTTTTGTAGCATGTTTATTTGTTTCATTTACGTTCATACCGAATTCAAGAAGTTAACTTTAAACCGATTTCGATTTACTTCAGTTTATTTATTTCACGATTATTCAGAATTTGGCCCAAAGAACCAAAATCGAAACGAAACACAATTCCATGGGAGACCCTTCAATTGATATCAGTAATAGCTACGACGACAGCAAGGCTCAGAACGGCGAGCTCAATCACGCCGGTAATAACTCAGGTAAACGAAAAAAAACACTGGCATTCTCATCAATCTTCACAATCGGATAGATATAAACAGAAGTTCCATCATGTCTGCCGCCGATAGCGCTTACGATGGAGACCGTGCCTCTGGAACAAGCATGGAGACGAGCACGGCTAGCATTGTACAACCGATTTCTACTCTCCTTTATGAATTTTTTCATTAAAATGATGAATAGCAACCAATGATCATGGTTAAATGTATTTTCTACTGGACCGCAAAGAAAGAAAACGACAAGGTCTATCAGATCGTAGTCGAGCTTCCGAAATTTTGTACTGTGCAGGAAGCTCTAAAAAAAGTGCTTAAATATATGAACGAAGAAATCAAAGCCAGTGGTGTTCAACTCGCAACCGAATTATCGTATTATAGTCTTCATTACGCCAAGAAAAACGGCCAGCCGAAATCAGATTATCCTGGTAATGTCTCGTTGCTTCTTTAATTAATGTCTCTCCTTTAGCATTGGATTTTTCACAAACGTTGAATCAGACGGGAATAGATAGTTTTACAATAGTCGAAGAGGATCCCAAAGCTATAATATCAATCGGAAGCAAAGGAACTGCCCCCACTGGGAAGCCTGGTGCTCTTGATATAGAGCAACCGCCAAGTGCTAATAAATCTACTGGTATGGTAGATAACTCGATGCCAACCGGAAAGGGTCAAGCCAATCAAAATGGGAATCTAATGGAGAGTAATCCACCCCAAAAGAAATGTTGTTTTTGTATTCCAATTGGTAAGAGCAAATCGAGCAATAAAGATATAAGTATCGACTCAGATGGGAATCAAAGCAAAACGTTATCGGATTCGCTTGTAATGTCGTAAGGTTGGTATTCTTGCAACGGGAGCTGATAGGAAGGAGCTTTTCATTTTTTTTTATTTGAATCCTTGAATTTCATTCATTATTTGATTTTATTGATGCGTCCGAATTATTTGAGAGAGGTGCGATGCATTGTATGAGGAAGTTTAGGATGTTAGAGCTGCTGTCTGAAGTGTACTACCTTCATCTTCAATTCTAAAGAAAGTCTCGTGTGGGTAGATTCTGTTGTGAAACATGATAAACCATCAAAGTGATCTTATGTTAGACTCAAAGTTTTTATTTAGATACTATGATGATGATAGCAAGTTGGTTATGTTTAAGCCGTTGTCTTCGTAGACTAATTCTTAAGGTTTCTCATAATTATTATTCATTGCACCGTGGAGTTTCCCAAATGCTGAATAGCTGGAAAGATTTTGCTCTTGATAAGCTTGAATAATTAGGAAAAAACTTAGGCGATAAAATTTCAAATTCCAGCTTTGCAAAATTTCTTTAAAGTTTCATGATTGGTATCGATAAAATGATAGAGATTCTTTGAGCCCATTCATCTAAAAAAAAACGAAACACATGAAGGTCATAAAACAATTATCGTAAATGAACGGGCTTTCAAATCGACGAGTAAATTTTCAATTTCCTTTTTTTCTGCCCCTAAAAATTCCTTTTTAATGCTAGGTTTCCTTTCAATGAATTTATAACGCTCCCTTATTTACATTTAATGCACGAGTAAATTTGACACTTGTTCTGCCTCAGATATCACTCTTAGAACAGTTAACAGAATTTAAATTCTTTTTTTCTTATCTAAGTTTCTGGAATTCCATTTTGTTTGTTCGTTCTGCCAAAAATTTATCGGACTCTGAGACGATGATATCTCCAGGAAGCGAGCATTTTGGCACATATTGCTCTCTTACTTTCCAAAGGGCAAACGAGATTCATAGAGCCGTTCAACACCAGGTGAGTAAAAGTGAATTTTTTTCTATCACATTACTAGAAAATTCACTAATTAAAGAAGCAATAAGGTACTTCATCTGCTCCACCTCCAATGCTAACTCAAAGAAACAACTGACTATCTTCGAGATTAAACAACAAAGAACTTTCGCATGTCAAGGATGTGGAAAACGGATGCTTTTTTTCTTCTCATTATATCTCAGAAATACATCCAGCCACCCTCAAGAGTGTTCGTCTCTTCACAACAGAAAAAGAATACGGCTTAATCGTCTTTTCATGAGAAACTCTAGATGCCTAAACCCAAAGAAATCTTTCCGTCTCACAAAACAAACGTTAATTTTTCAGTCACCAAAGTTTTTAATTAAATTGAAAATCTTCAATTTGACTATCATGGGTTGACACATCGAAAACTAAATCGATCTCATTGGTATCAAATTATCTTAATTTCTATTCGTTGCCAAAGTCCCCCTCAAAATTTGACGTTAATTTTTGATTAATCGATTATCCCAAAAAAAGTAAAATCCACCAATGAGATTCAAAGATTCCACAGAACTGGCTACAAATACCGACACGCCAAATTTAAAAAATAATATCAATATTTTCCAGCGAACAAACAGCTAGCTATCAGAAAAGTCCAATCATAATGGCAACCAACGGAAAAAGCACCAAAGTCGCCAAAACCACCAAGGCCGCTAAAGATAAGAAGGTAGAGAAGGTTTCAAGAACCAAAAAGATTACTAAAACCACAAAACAACCAGCCAAAATCGCTAAACCAGCAAAGCGTGCTGCTCAGAAAGGTATCGACTCTCCCTCTCTGCTTCTTCTCTTACACTTTACCATTAGTCAAGAAGGCAGCACCAAAGAAAACCCAAAAGACCCCAACCAAGAAGGATAAGAAATCAACTGAAGCCACCCCAGTCAAAGAAACCACTCCAGCTAAGGAAACTACTCCAAAGACCTCAGCTACAAAGACCTCAGCCACGAAGGGCAAGTCTCCTCTCAAGAGAAAGGGCACCATGGCTATGACTATTGAGGCTTCAAAGAAAATTCTCGGTGGAAAGAGAACTGGTACTCGCAAATCGAGCGCCTCTGCCTCCAAGAAGAGAGCAACTAAGAAACCAGAAGCTGTCGCTAAAGTCAGCCGCAGCAAAAAGATAAAGAGAACCAATTCCATTAAGCAAGTACTTAAAGAGTCAAAGAAACTTTTGAAGAAATAGGTAAGAACTTCGCGTTCATAGTAGATAAGAGTAGTTGGTAGATTGTTTTACATGTATAAGAGACAAAAGTCTTAATTGGGTCTTTATTGTACAACACCAGCTATAATTGACACATTGTTTTATTATTTTATGTGTTGCATAATCAGTTTTTCATCCTTAACAGGGCAAATTAATGTATTGAGTTCGAAGGCTTAGATATATATATTGGTAAATAACTTGTTATAGATGCTAATGTAAAATAAACACAAAAAAAGAGTGATGATTGTGGTTTGGAAGAAACAGAGTGCGCCTTAGCACAAATGTTCTGAAATGTGCTATTTTATATCAAAATAACCCAAAAAGGAAAAATATAAACACTAAGAGTGCCATAAACAAGAATAACACGAAGTATGAATGGCATGAAGCTATTGTGCTAATGCTGCCGAAAAAAATTCGTTCTCATGGGTTTGTTAAACATTCCCGTTCTTTTCATCCTGTTCGGCTTTGTTCGATGATTAAATAAAGCATACTGACATGGGATGCCATACTAGTCATAAAGAAAAATATGAAGGAAGAATTAGAGTTAAGTCTTTTACTTCCCGTATCTTCAGAATGAATAATCTGTCTGGTTTTGAAATCTATTAAATTTACATGTCCAGTCCAAGAGGAACTTGCAATCATCTCCCCATTCAAACTCCACCGGACGCTCATTGTTTGCTCTGAATTTTATCATTTAGCAAAAACACTTCAAGTAAAAGAGAAAAACAGAGAGAGAAACTCTTAGCAAGATCAAACCGACCAAGCAGATTACCTGTGAGAGGAGTAGAAGAAATTGTTATAACCTTCCTTGCGCGCTTATCATAAAGATTAACCCCTCTGTCACCACCTGTTACGAGCAAATTTCCATTGCTTGGATTCACGTCAATCCAATGGATTGTCTTGCCGCCAGTGTAATGAGGAGCTACAAAGAGGTTAAAAAAAAATATGAAACAGCTGCTATTACCTGTTTTGTCAAGAACAATGGGCTTCTTCAATGCTAATTTTTCCCTTTCAATGTCTATGATGTCGAGACTGTTGCAATCATATTTAACAAAAAGTAGTGGCTCGCCAGGATTCGTGCTCCATCTTAAGGCCGCGCTGTATTTGTTGCGCAAAAAAGGGTCTAGAGAGAAGTGTAACAAGAGGAAAGCTATTAAACTCATCAGGAAATTTTAATTACCTTCACTGCCTTCATTTACTATACTTAAAATCGAACTGTACTCCTGAGTCTCCATTTCAGACACAGCACACGTCATCTCAGAGTCAATTGTCGCCACAAGTGTCCCTGTGGGATCAAAATCAATGCTCTCAGTATGTTTTTCATTGTTATCCCGATTCCTGAATATATTTTCAATGTTGTGCTTGCTACCAGAATCAGAAGAGGGAAACTGCGGCTTTCTCAGCAACTTCACTTCGTAATTGTGTTTTCTTGCATTATATTCAATACCAAAGAGTTGCCAGGCTATTTTTTCATCAGGCGGCAAAGCTGCACCCAGAAAACCTCGCCGTGCATTGTAAGTCACATCCCCTCTCCCCACAGCTTGATAAAAACAATGAGATTATCTCAAAACAATAATGATAAGAAAGAGTTAGTTGGTAACACTTTTGATAATGCATATTTCTAAAAGTGAGAATACTGATAATCACATACCTCCTTTATATTCTTCCGAAGTGTAAATCTTACGCGCCTTGCGTTTCTGAGACACATCATATATTTCCATACTAGCAGAATACCCTCGACTGTGATGAAGAGAGACTAAGACTCTTGTGTCTTGGAGTCCCATGACATGGGTCCGGCTATGGTCACCTTAGTGATCGGCAGAGAATTAAATAATAACCAAAAAATCGCTTACCTTTTCCTAGCTTGAGTTGAACACCATTAAAATCTGCATATTTTTCCTTTGTTTCGAGATCGATAATCGATATCCTGTTTGTCTGATCCGAGCACCAAGAAAGAAGCTTTTCGTGTGTGGAGTCTGTTCAAAGGAGAGGTACATTAGCCAAATTCGAGTGAATTTTGAATGTTATTTCATGAGAAACAAAGTAATGCTTTCATCGAAACTTAAAAATTGCTACCCTTCGTTTTTGCGGTCTTCAAAGCTATATCAGCTTTTGTTTCTTCAGGTACATAGAGTTCAGGAATATGAACTTCAATTATTTTTTTCCTTTTAGCAGAACCCACCGAGCAATTTCCCATGATTTTATGGTGATTGAGATTAGGTGTATTCCGGTTTCGCGAAGATTTGAAATAAATTTTAATTGCCCAAAAACCGCTGAATCACTCCATTCCAGCACAAAATATCAAAGGCACCAAATAAATGATATCTTCTGAGTCCTAAGGTGTAGTTTCGGTGAAAAGGCGATCAGAATCCTTCTCAAGATGATTTTTCTACCGAGATAATTTTTCCCCTAGCTTTTACTTATTTTTTTGTGGATTAAAGTTTCCACAAAATTGCTCATAAATTCACTTAACTTGCTTTCTGAAGCCTTCTCGGCATATTTTGTCGTTTCTCCAAATCCTCTCTGTCATAAGGCTACTTACAAATAAAAGCATCATCTACTAAATCATCTTCTTAGATCGATTTTCGAGGAGAACAAAAAATCATAGTAAATGGGATAAACAGATATATAAGCTATAATCTAGCAATTTGCGATGATTTCATTGATGATTCAACAACGAATTCTCCAGAAAAATATAACATTAGAGCCAAAAATATCATCAACAAAAAAATTTAAAAGAGATTTCGACCTAGTCGATTAAACTGTTTTGGATTAATTCTGTTAAGAATTTCCTCTTTCCTGATCTTCAGATCTTCCACCATTTTGTTTTCGATGATGGCGTTTCTAGCTTCTTTGGCCAATCCCATTCGAGCTATAAAGTACGCATATTTCCCGACATCTATTTCACAATGAAAAAACTTAGAAACCTCGATATTAGAATTAATTACCTATTATTTCAGGACCAATAACTGTCTCTTTCACTGGCTTGGTGTACGGAAGCATCGTTTTGCTCGCAGAAGAGCAGAGACTTGACAACTCATTCCCGCGGTAAGGATTACTCGATACCTCTCTCAACATCTTTTCCTCACTTGACTGAACTCGGTCCATATTCGGATTGCTGCCTTTGCCCTTAGGACTCATAAATTCTGGTGCTAGGGCTCTTGTGACGCCTTGGAAAGCCTGCAAATTTGGTCTTAGATTCCCGCTTGTTTTATTTTCAGAGCTGCATTTCCTTTTTCGCAGTGGGTTTCTTGGCAGCTGGCTGCCATCGAGAACAACCTCACTCTCAATTGTATTTGTATAAGTAGTGAGAGGGACGTACTCTTTATTCAACGACGAGTTTAGCGGCAATGATATATTCTGGCTATTGTCATTTGAAGTGTTATTCAATGCTTTAACAGCATTTTTGAAGTTCATTCGATCCGATAGCTTGGTTTTCAAAGCCTGACCCGCCTGATTGGAATCATATGAGTTCTGCTGATCAGAACACATGCTACTCGGGTCCTCCCCTATTGAATTGATGGCTCCGCCTACTTGGTTTGTATTGGCTATTGGTTTCGTGAAACACCTTTCAGTCGAATTCTCTCTCACGCTTTTCAGATTCTGCAGAGAATGCTTGCTCGATCCTGACCGAATCATCTTTAGTTTATTCGGAGGCTGGTACATGGGAGACTTGGTGAACTCAAATTCGATGACGCTTTCGGATTTGGGGCTCCTCACAGTCCGAGATGCATTCGTTTGAGGACTTAACAATTCCGTCAGTTCTTTAGATGATTGAGTAGTCATCATTGGATTTACGGGATTAAAGTTATTCTTTGCTGTCGCAGGTTGGATGGCTATGAGAGGATCTAGGTTGTCACTGAGTGGAAGGTTGCTTGGCGCTGGCTTTCTCGAAAAAATAGAGTTGTTTTTGTGGCTTTTTGGTAGCGGACTGGTCAAAAATGGACTTGTGGCAATGGGTTTATCGTTTCCAACAGGCAGTTTTGAGGCAGAATCGACATTAGCTTTTGGACTTAGCTGAGCAAGCGACACTGAGACCGGCTTAGGTTTGTTTGCAGACGCTAGTTTCTCGTTCAAACCGACTCCGCCGAATTCTTCTGGTGGAATTGTGAGTTGGGATTCGTTTAATTTCCGATTCTCGACGAATTGAGAATCTCTTTCGATGCCCTCGGGCTGCAGTGACATCAAGCTGTTTTGATCAATGCTTTTGAGTCCGTTTTTCAATTCGGAGAGTTTATCCAACCCATCGATGAGACTACTGGTATCGATGTTATGGTTCTGAGTCATCATTTCTGTGTATTTGACGCTAGAGATGCTCGAGTAGGAAGTTTCATGCTCAGATTTGAGATTGGTTAGGAAAGGGTCGTTACGACCCATCCCCAAGGAAAACTTCGGATTATCGGACTTGTCAAATATGTTTCTGGAGTCTTGTGCGTATGGTTTCGGCAGTGTTTTCATAGAAGAAACGCCTTGAGTATTCACTAAATCATTGAAAATTCAAAGCATTATTAGGCTAATCATTAAGGAGAATATATACCTAAAGACGTCTTCTTCGTAATTTCTGACTCCAATTTCTGATTCAGACATTCATACGATTGTAATATTTTGCTCTCTCTTAGGGAAAGAAGATCCTGCAGCTGGATAGAAGGCCAGTGTAAAGCATTAAACACCTCAGTAAGGTTCGATGGTGAGAGATTCCTCGTCATGCTCCCTAACAAGTTGTTGTTGTGAGATTTACTCCAGCATATTTGAGAATATTACACCAACGAAGCGCCAATTCAAATCCATGGGCCCACAATTGAGAATTCGACTCAAGGTTATTGAGTATAGCTGCAACGTCGTTGCCTTGTAACTGTCCTATTTTATTGCTTTTGGTAAATTTCTCCAGATTCCTCGATATATAAGTCAGCATCGATGAGTAACCATATTCAAGGTTCAGGTAAACAATAAATTCATTGTCATCTTCTTTGATTCGTGCGTCTTCTCCCAAAATAAACCTGTGGAGGAAAACCAAAGACGACTTTTCTGTTTGAAAGCTTTTAAGCATCGTCTTTGTGTTAAGATTTTGGCCATTTGCTTTTATTTGGAACGCGATGCTGAAAATACCGTTTACCTTCTGTAAGCCCGCATCCGACTGATTTTGCTCAGTGTTCGTCCTATACAATTCAAACAAATGCATGTATTTTCATTTACCTAGTCACAGAGGCGTTGCTCTCTCGCGAAGAGGTAGCAGGGACAGTGTTCTCAAATTTTAAATAAAATTCGATCTGTTTTTTCCCGTTCTCGACCGGTTTCGTTTTTGCCACTAGCTTCCAGCTAAATCCGCCAAATCTGAATAGCGATGTCTCTTTTTCAACGATTTGAGAAAGTCTCTTGAGTTTCCAAGTGATATTGGGACTTCCCGAGTCTATATCGATTCATTATAACAAATGTAATAACCGCATTAGATTACTGCACAATGGCTTGGCAACTACCTTCTCTAACTGTCTGCCCAAGCACTCAATGGGATCTTGAGTTTTCTGAACCTGAATGAATAGCTCAATGATTTCCTTGAATCCCGTTCCATTGGTTTGCATGGAATACTTCAAGGCTCTTTCAATTATCTCTTCAAGGATCTTTTCATTGATATCAAGCAGCTCTGACCTTTTATTCTCGATGAGCCAAACGAGGTTTTTCGCCACGTGATTCATCGAAGTGTTAAACAGCAAGTACCATATCTCGGAAGAATCCTCCGCGATTCTCAACTTTTTGAAAGACTCTGAAAGCAGCATGAGAGTGTTTTGACAATTGATCTTAGGGATCATTTTCTCATTCAGAAACAACTTTTGAAATTCCTCGAGCTGCAGGAAATCTGATAGCCATAGAAGCTTCTGAATCAGGTTGGTGTTTCCATAATTTATCGTTGGGTCGATCTTCGCGGTTTTCAGGTAGTACAGGATAATTTGCAAGGACTCAATCGAGACCCATTTAGGTAGGATGATTCGCAACTCCTTTCATGAGCAAAGAGTCGTTAATTCTAACGATAAAGCGAAGATTTTACCTCATTGAAGCCAACTTTTTCTTGAAAGGACTTAATGTATGGAGATTTCATGACGTATTGATTTTCGATGTCTATCTCAGCGCCTTCTGCGATAAAAGTTGTTTTGAGTACAGGAGTTTGTGAGAGTGTTTGGCTGCTGTCTGAGTGAGGGTTTTGGAAAGTGTTTGAAAACTGCCGCATGGTGGGATGCTTTTGTGATACACAAAGTTTATGAAGAAGCTGTTAAATTAATAATTTTTGCTAACAGCTAGTTAATTAAAAAGAAATTGCGTTGGATTTTTCGCTGTACCTCTCTCTTGAACTTCTTCATCGGAGATACAGTTCACATTTCTGATGAAGTACTCAAGTAGCTATCAATATTTAATTAATTAGCAATTGATAATGATGATATCAATGACCCATTTAAGAAGATATGAGGCTTTAAAGTCGATAAGGACTTTGCTTATTAGAGAGAAAGGCATCAACGCAAGCAGGACAAATTATTATCTTGACTAATTAATTAAAATTGATCTCATTATTTAGGACTTCTCTTTAGAAAGGATTGCTTGCATATTTAA
>ENA-UOTZ01001042-UOTZ01001042.1-compost-metagenome-genome-assembly--contig:-NODE-1042-length-20988-cov-9.299699_pt1 | contig 20988 bp, 13 predicted proteins | sample MGYA00238144_ERZ746983 | MGnify/ENA primary metagenome ERZ746983 (study PRJEB28759, sample SAMN06268863) | compost metagenome | isolation source: single cell | place: USA: California, Emeryville, Joint... | reverse complement strand
CTAATGACTTTTATCATCAGCCAACAAGTTTGAAATCGTTCTTACTCACTAAGTTAAATTTAACATGAATAAGAATCAGTGCACATATCAAGAATTCCTGCAATTTTCACGCTCGTATTAGTGGTGATAATACCCTTCCACATCTATGATTGGTTCTCACTTGTTGCAAGAAGCGTGGGATATTGGTTCTTAATTGTCTTAAATTTCAATGCAGCACATTTCAGTTAGAGTGTATTACCTTTCTTTTGTCTGAATTTTCAGACAAGAAGCGTGTTTTGAAATATGGCAATGAAGGCACATTTTTCGAAAAGCTTAAAGAACTAAAGCAGTTATGGAGTGCTCAAAGATGAATACTTATAGGCATACAGAAAGCCAAGCGAAAGCAATCTTCTTTCAATGATTATTGAGAAGAAATAGGGAGCCTTACTCAACCAGATATAGAAATTAGGATTTTTTGATTCCTATGAACTAGTCAATTTTTTATTTGAAACAGATTCCATGAGAGAAGAAGATATCAAACTAGGGATGGTACATTAATATCGTTAATGAAGAGAGATGAGGATGTTAGACTGATCACAAACTGAATCTGCAGAATCTTTTGTTTTAGCAAGGGATGGCAATGTTCCAGAAATTATTTCTCAACGGCAAAGTGACTTCGAATTGGGGCACTTTCGTGGTCATCCTTACGAAGACCTCTCAAAAAAAAAAAGAAATGTGTCTGTTATTGACTGAGTCGAAGACGCGATTGGTTTAACTTTGGTTTTGTTTGTGCTCTTTATTTATTGACATTTGAAAAAATCCCTCTCCAATTTGATGCGAGACCGACGAGTCATGTTGGGAAACCACAAAAAAAACAAGAACATACTTCTTTGAACATTTAGATATCGCAAAATTACCAAATTTGTCGAGTTGCTATATAAAGCTCTACGAGAGGTACATTCAAAAATAAATTGGATTTGAACCTGAAAGTGTAAAATTAATAAAATATTTGTCTGAAAATTTGCTATTACTTCGGCCTCATCTTAAACTCGATTCACTTTTTTAGTTTGATTAAATTTTTAAGAGTATTTTAGGCCAATTAATTTCATTTTCGTTATCCACGCCATCCGAACTCTTCATTCAATCTCGTCTCACATAATAATAAGCGACGATAGCATTGGTCCTCTTTTTTTGCTTCTTCATCTAAAGCTAACCATTCTCCTTGCAGATATTGAAAAACAATTACCGACGATGGCTAATGTCAGCCATGCTAAGAAATTCCTTTTCAGGGTTAATTTGATAGTTGAGGAAATATGGCATCTATCAAATTGTTTCGTGAGCAACTCTCCCGAAAGGCCTTTCAATTACAAAAGAAAGAGAGAGAGAAATTATTCTTTATTTAATATTTGATAACACCCAAGCAAACAATCCCTGCTTGTAATCGTGGTTCATTGTATCCTCGGAATAATACAAGAATTCATAATTTTCATTAAATAGAAAGAACCAATATTGTTCGCACCCCTTATAAAATGAAGTCTGGGAATTTGGACACGTGACTTATCTCAATGATGAAAAGCCAACCGAGGCGATTTATCCATGAAATTTTTCAGCAAGTTACTAAACTCCTCTTTTCACCCAAGACATGCTCAGAAATAAAAACTCAAAGAATTCACCGTTTATTCCATCGTTCAATGAATTTAACAGGCAGTACAACTATTGCCTAAAGCTTAATGCAGTTGAGGGTGATTCGTATGATTGACTTCAATCTCAATGTATTTTCTCATAGCCTTAAATTATTTTAAGCAAAACGGAGCGGGTGTTTCAGACTTTTTTTTTATTTCACTTGATTCATCCATCTTAAAAGATCCGCTTTAATTGAAATAAAAATGCAAAGTTATTTTACATCCACAAAATTTATTTTCAGTAATTCTGTTTCAACTGATCAACTTCTGAAAGAATTAACCATATTGCCCATGAGAACTAATTAGCCCTATAATTCTTTAATGAACAAATTATAATCACCGAAAATGCAAAAACAAGAAATCATTTCTTCCTATCCATACCACGAGACCTGTTCTGAGTAAAGTCGATATTCCCTCGCATTAATGTTAATCTATTTTCCAAGGAGTTTCCAGGTCATGAGCCCATTATCCCGCATAAATCCAGTAAGAAAGTTAAATATTGTTCGTGTGATCTAATTTATCCCAGACTTTAGTGTTGGATCTGGATGAAACACTCGTGCACTGCGAAACGAGCCCTTTCATTAACGCCTCCATCGTTGCAATTGTAGTTTTCATTTCTTTTTAAGGCTGAATGTGCTCTTAGGCCACTATCAATGAGCAATTTTGGGAGATATACATCAGTCCGAGGCCAGGCCTTCAAGAATTCCTTCAACGGATGTCCGAAATGTACAACCTGGTACTATACACGACTGGAGTTAAGGAGGTATTTCGAGTTTCATTTCATGTATCTAACTCGTTTAGTATGCCGAGCTGGTCTTAAGGGAGTTAAACATAAGGAAATTTTTCAAGCTGGTTCTTTCACGAGAACACTGTTTTCTGACCTCAGACAATAAAATCGAGAAGAAGCTCGATGTTTTGGGAATTCCTATGAGCAACGTTGTTTTTATTGATGTAATACATCCTTTTATTACAGTGAATATATCAAATGTTAATAGAACTCTCCATTCCACGCGAAAAACCAGCCCCAGAATTTCTTGCTCACAAATTCCTATGAAGGCGACAGTATGGACAATGAGTTGGAGATTTTTGAGAATTTCTTGACTGAGATGGCGAAGAAGTCGGATGTCCGTCCAGTTATGTACCATTGGGAGTTATTTCACCGAACACAGCTCATGAATTCTTTCTATTTAACTTCGGGCCTGAGGCCATTAAAGTTCGAGACAAAGCCCGTTGTAACGATGAATAAGGAACCTGAAACCTCTTCAGACACTTATGAGAATACAGACTCTAATTTTGAAGGCATCGACGAACATTTTGAAGATCAAAACTTATCGCAGAAATTACGGACACTAGGTTGGTACACTAACTCCTTCATTCCTCAAACTCCGAGGAAGTATTGCGACTTCGAGAGGTTTACGAATTCTCCTCGAGATTTAATTTGCTATCAAAACGTGAATTTCCAGCACATCTACGATGAGGAGAGGGCACGTGAAGAAAAAGAATCAAACTTTCACACCCGACAACTCGAAACTTTTTCTTCAGTTTACACAGAAGGTGTAAACGAAGAGAGGCTGGTTCCTAAATTACCTCCTGTGAATCTCAAATCTCATTTCCAAGAAATGACTAAAACAATTGTGAAAGAGCGTTGAACTAATAAAATTTCATTATTTATAACCTTTTCCCATGTTGATATGATAGTTATATCGATGCATTTATTATCTACCGGTATATTTATCCTGTGGTAATACCCATGTTTATCATTACTTTCAGAAAGGAGAAATAAATTGTTATGCAATAGAGCAAAGACAAATTTAGAATGGAAATAGAAGTTTTTTTATAAGCTGCTGTAAGAAAATACTTAACTCCAGTATATATTTTTCATAGTCAATCAAAGACACCTATGTATCTATGCACAATCAATCACAAAAGCAAGAAACCTAGAAGCACATATTTTTTACGAATCAGCAGTTTTTTCATAAAAGAAACCCGAATTTAAATCATCTATCCTTCGTGTTGAGAGGATGTTTTATTCGGCCGATGAGACCTGGGATCTGCGAGGAGATCCTGGGCGAGGAGATCCTGGGTTCGTTGAGGTAGCATCAGTTAATGCCAGCATCTTTGGCTTCTTAGGAGTGCTGACCAAAACGAGCCCATAGTAGGCAATAATTCTCAAACCGAGTGCAAGGATAAGTATGATTCCGATTGATAGACCAATTCCTTGATAGTTTCCTAGAGTCTCTAATGGATCGCAACCAGCATTTCCAGGACCACAGATGTCGTGATTTCTGAATTCAATTTGAACGCTGGCCTGGAAAGCGTACTTGATCGGAGAGATATACAAAAACTCGTAGAAGAAGTAAGGGACTTTATCTTGACTCACAAAGTATCCAGCGAAGAGCATCATTGGAACCAAAATTATTGGAGCAATAGATACCGCGAGTTCCATTGAGGATACAAAGGTGGAAATGATGAGTCCGTATCCAGCGCCAGCAAAGGTACTACAGATTTGAATTGCGGCTATTGAAGTACAACAATTAGGTTTGGTTAAGGAAGGTAAGTTTACTCATCACGAAATATTTGTAAGCAGGGTTATGTAATCCGATAACATAGTAGCTTGGCATAACCAATAGAACTGGCTGTATCACCAATAGCGGAATCTCAGCAGCAGCTCTTGCCCAGTAATAAGCCGAGGTATCATAGTTTTTACTGGCTCTTTCACGAAGGAAAATAGGCCTTTCTGATGAGACTATAAGGAACTCAGTTAGTTTATTGTTAAATGGCAGTAAAGGTACATGTTCCGATAGAGCCTTGCACACCAGCCATAAAAGCCATGCTAGCATAGAAGAAAAGCACACCGTTTCTATTTTGGATGGCTGCCTCACCCTCATTTCCAAGCTTTTCGCAACAAATTAGCCAAAAAATATGAAAATGAGTTTACCCGATTGAATGCGAGCATGATGATAGCGGAAAATATGAGTTTTTGGGCGATTTTGACCTTCATTTCCATCGGATTTCTGATCTCATCTTGAAGCTTTCTGACGAAAATGTACCAAAATTGCAAAAACCAATTGACTTTTGGGTGATCTTTCGTGCTCACTTTGTCACCATCCAACCCTTCAAGAGCTTTCTGAGCCATTCCGGACTTAGTATAGCATTCATTGAAGTGGTTTAGTCGCTCGAGGAATCTTGACTCGATTTCATCTTGGCTCATTTGCAAAGCAGCTTTAGAGGCTGCCCTGCCTTGGTCCTTCTCCATCATTTCCAGCATGATACCACTCTCGTTGATGATCTTCATAAAGTAGTCAGCAGGATTCGTGAGTTTCGGGCACTGGAACCCGATGCTCGAGAAATAAGTAACCGCATTCTCAGCTTTTCCTTGGTAGATTATGTTTCCTCTCACGACGAGGATCAGTTCGTCGAAGAGTGAAAATACCTCGGAAGATGGCTGATGAATTGTGCTAACGACTGTCCTTCCACCTTTCTGAGCGAGATTCACAAGGAGATTGATGACATTTTCAGATGTTTTAGAGTCAAGCCCAGTTGTAGGCTCATCAAGGAAAATCATCGAAGGATCAGTGATAAGCTCGAATCCAATTGAAGTTCTTTTACGCTCTCCACCAGAAATACCACGGATAAGATTGTTACCGATTTTGGTGGAGGCAACGTGTTTCAGGCCGAGGTCAGCGAGCAATGCTTCAACCTATCATATCAAAAGATGTTGAGAGAGGGAAGGTAAATGGGTGGTTACTTTTTTTTTCTTTTCTTCATGAGAAATTTTCAAACGTAAATTTGCAGTGAACATGAACGCTTCTCTTGGAGTAATGGTGGCTAAGAGGATGTCATCTTGCATGACATAAGCTAGAGTGTCTGCAATTTTGTCCAAGTTGCCGACAAGGTGTCCGTTGGCCTTGATTTTTCCGGAAATGGTGAGATTTTTGCCGCTGATTCTCGCAGACAAAAAGTTAAGGAGCGTTGTTTTTCCAGATCCTGAAGGTCCCATAATAGCAGTGAATCTGCCATTTCTGACCGAGCCGGAGATATTGTTAATGATAGTTTTGGTTTCCATGTAGGCCTTTTGTTTTCCATTAACGATCCGTTTCTTTCTTGTTTTTGCATCGATTCTGAGGTTTTCCCATGACAGGTTAATTTTTTTAATATGCTTAGCTGAAAAGACTCCTTTTGGTGACTTTGGACTTTTGGGTTCACCAGAGTCGGAGTTTGCTACTAGTTCAATATGCTAATGTGGCTATCAGAGACTGTAAACAAGCTCAAATTTTACCTCTGTCTCTTGCAAGTGTACAGGCTCTTGTACTTGCACTTGTACTACTGGCTCTTGTACAGGCTCTTGTATTGGGGTGGCGTGTACTGAATCCATAGAATTCTAAGATGAATGTCAGAGACTGCAAACACGACTCAAATTACCTCTTGTTGGATGCTTGCACCATCAGCAGGGGTTCTCTCTGGTAGTTTGTAGGAACTAACGACTTCCATTATCCTCAAGTATTAAATGCTTTGTTTTGATAGTTGAATTTGATTTTTTTTTAATAATTATTAACCCTTGAAATTTCTTAAATATTCTCATCTCTGTGATTCCTGATTAAATTTCAACACTGTGATTCTTGACTCAATTTACCCGCACTGTTGAATTCTGAATTCTCTCATAGGGTTTTTGCCTTTAGTATCAAATAACCCTTAATTTACGTATCTGAAGTAAAGTCATTGCTATTCTTTTTCCACACTTCGCTTGAATGAGAAGTAATCTTCTTATTGGGGTTTATGCGACTACAGAGGACCCGAAATAACATATTCACGTGTTGAGGTGGGTTTAATCTTCATGATTAAAATGCCCATGAGCTGATTAATCAGTCGAACACTTAATGCTTTTTTTGTTAGACATCCTAGGTCTGATTTTAAAAAGACCAACATCTTCAGAATTCAGCAAAGTAAATGAAAGGTAAATGTAATCAACATTCGGGATTCCCTGCAAATTTGTGTGTACTTTGTATTCAATTGTTTTCAAGCTGGGAGGAGCATCGCAAAACGAATTTGATAACATTTTTTAGTTCAGTTTCGTTTTGATGGTTTTATTGCTACATATGATTTACGGCAACTTTTTTAAGACTTATGCAGGAAAACTATAACCGAGTAAACAGTTCCTTCTTTTTTTAGGAAGATGACATTTCTCGTGCATTTCACTTATTTCATTGAGAATAAATGCGTTGAACCCTAATATCGATGCGTTTGGCTCTGGAAGACTAAAAAAATGGAGGGTTTTTATCGTTTAGACGGAAAAATGAGGGCATTTCGATGATATTTTCGCATTTTGCCCGTTGCAACTCAAACTAAATTTTATTCAGAGAGTCACTCTCTCTCGAAGTAAAGAATTACGTCATTGGTGAAATCGATAAAATTTACTCAATTACTGAAAGAAAATCTGGAATTCACAAAAAACTCATTGTGACGTATATGAAATCATAGCTCAGCCCCTCAGGAATCCCTCCTCAAAAGAATGACACGTCACAGTGTTTAATAGAAAAATCAACCTGAAAATTCACTAGAAAATGCAAAGAAAATGAGTCAAAGTGTATGATCTTAAATGGGTTTCCTTCTATCGTAATCTGCTGAGATCTTATGAGGGTTTTTGCAATTTATCAGAATGGGAAATCAAAAATTAATAGAGCACTGGATTCCTTAAAATAGTTTGAGTGCATTAGATGCTACTCAGCGATTCATAGCCTTGATTTGGGTTTAACAGGCAGCAAAAACAACTGCAGACCAACTTCATAGCTTATTTTTGCTCTGATCTTCTTTACTTTCTTTTTTCTAGTGCTTGATTATGGATGTCTTTGTGGTTTATCAAAGACACTGTAAGAATCAAATAACTCCTTGAACTTGCTGTGATCCCATCTAAGCATTGATAGTATTTGAATTATCATCGATACCTTCGAAACTCGAGTCCGTCTTTCACTCTACAGCAGCAACTTTTAATGCACCTGATTATATTTAAAACGTGGGTTTATTCTCAAATAAAACTCCAGATAAAACTCCTTGTGGGTTTATTTCCAAATAAAATTCTTAGTAGTATTAACCTGATAAAATTTTGCCTGATCGGTGAAACGTTGCCCAATTTTTTAAAAATCATTGTCTGCTTCCTTGATAAAGTGTAGGAACTGAAACAAGATGAGCTGATTTCTCATGTTCACGAATAATGTTTTATAAAGGCAATTTACCCCATTACTATCGTTAAATTACGAGAATAACGATATGTTATTTTAAGGAACTCCCAGGGTATTTGCGTATTTTATGAACTCTTTCGAGTTTATATCACAATGTTCTCTATGCCAAAAATATTGTCTTCATGAAAATTGCATGCCAACCACTATTCTTTATGAAATATGAGTCAAAAGCGCAAATCTCAGATTTAGCTAGCTCTGCTTAATGACAATTCATTGCCGATATTTCGAAATTCCTAACAAAGACTAATCATATGAAATTGAATGCACTCTTTCAATTCGATTCATCTTACAATGTTACCACTCCATCAATTTGTAGCAATTAATCTCTCGTATTGTTGAAAAGTTTATTTGCCACCTATTCCCATAACAAGTAGAAAACAATGAGTAATTAGCACTCTTCTCTCATTTAATCGGAAACTTTCTCTTCAAATAGGCCATATTTTACAGCGTGGCTGGTGACTAGATTGCATTACACTCAGCTCTAAGCGTCTTCGGTACCAAACGAAACCTAAAATTCATTATGAATTAGAATTGTAACAGATGACTCACAGAAAAGAGACCTCAGGAATCAAAACTAATTAGAGTCACTCAACAACTCAATCCATCAAGTAGAAAACAGCTATTGAAATTTCAGAGTAGAATTCTATCCGCAAAAAAACTGATCGTCAATACGGTATTCTGTTTCTCCTCAAAGCATCTTTAGTTTAACGATGGTTAACTCAAGTACTTCGCGAATACATCCTAAATATATTGAGCGAATAAATATTCAAAATGAATGAGAGGAAAAAGAACTCCAAAAAAAAAAGTTCGAATGAGATCGAGCTTTCGATTCTTGAATGCTGCAGATCTTTTTAATCAAAAATGAAGCCTTCTTTTAACTGGATATCCAAGAACCATTCAGATCCTTAGGAAAAATAAGTGAATAAATAAACGAATAATGATTCAAAATAATTTCGATGCAAGCAAATGAAGGCTTTCCGCGCTATCACAGAGACTAATCGACATGACGAGCATGACAACATCGAATTTTGATGTGGTTTTGATCATTCCAACGTGGAAACTCAACACTTCCCAGAACACGCCTCCTTTAGCATTTTTTTTTTTCCTCTTCCTGCCTACGTTGAGACAAAATTTTTTATTCGTTAACTGGCGGATTTATTAAAGTATATGTGATTTGGTTAACACAATCGAAAATTTGATCAAATCAACTTTCCCGAAAAAATTCTCTCTCGAAATATTAAACCGTAAGTGAAAATCCAAAACCCATAGCAACGTTTTAAACGTCTTGAATTACTTTTCCCTTGAACTCAAGGAACAATTAGGAATCATTAATACAAGTAAATTTTCCAAAGAGTGACCGACAACGGATACGAATATTTTCTTCATGAAAGATTTAGCTATAAGACCGAATTTTCATCACAATGAAATTACCAAATAAATTTTCTTTATCAAAATGAAAAAAGGAATCGTGCTCTGGCTTCTATTGTCTTTAATGGGTAACTATGTTTTTTTTTAGCAGCTTCTTCACTAAAATTTTTCAAAGGAATAATAAACAGTCAAACGCCTTCGTGTCGAAATGGGCAATATTATTGGAAAGGGATTTGTGTGGATGTGTGTCCTAGCGGATATAATAAAGATGCTAATAGTATGACCTGTGTTAAAGCGGCGACAGCTACGCTGGCAGCTTCAACGACGTCGAGGAAAAGAAAAATGTTAAGAAACAAGCAGAATTCATAATTTTGTGTTTGAATGTATCAAAACTATGCGTGTCAACTGTGGTATTTTTATTGTGTTTATTAAATTCAAACACTAACAACGGATAAATTATTTTTTCGGAACCCGTTGAGAAAATTAAGCGCAGCTATGATAGTCGTTTAGAATATGACATTTGCAGGTATCAATTCATGAAAGCATATTAAGACAGTGTAAGGGATTGCTATGAATAAAATAGAAGGTAGTTATTATGGTAAGTCTCCTCATATAGAAATCGAAATTTGATCTAATAGACAATGAAGATTTGGATGCAGCGGTGACGTCTACTTCTCTCTTGCAACAATCTTTCAAAGTGAACCAAGCAATTAATTTTCTTGGTGCTTGGAATGCGTATTAGGACATCGATAGAGAATTGCTTGATCAGCATTATTTAGGAGTATCTCCATTTTCAATTATTAAAGCAAAGAAAGCTTCATCTGAAAAATTTTGGACAATGGAAACGAGGGTTGATTGGTTAGGTATTTGAAAGTATGAAATTTTATGTTGATAAACGTGATTGAATTAAATTTTTTTCTCCAATGCAGCCGAAAGACTTTCCTATATTTAACAAATACCGTGATATGGAGAAAATAGCATCTGGGTTTTGAAAATAGCTGCTAAATTCCAGAACTCGCCTGAAAACTATGCAAATAAATTAGTTTTGTTAATCCTTTCTTTCCAGAAAGCAGATTGAATGGGTTGTATGAGCTGTAACACAAATTAGATCATGTCAATGAAAAATATTTCATTTTTACGAGAGCTGTCCGTAAATTTCGAATAATTGATTTTCTCGGTGGCAAAATCGATCACTTTTACAGAGAGTTCTTCTCCTCCAGCAGCCAGACATGTTCCTGATGGATCCCACTTCACTACTCGAATCCAACCTGATTTTTTGAAAAGAATATTAAGACGAAATTTGACTGATCTCCTCTCACTTGAGAATATATTTTCCAAAGTTTTAGCCACACTCATCTGCCTGATGTCATATACCTTAATCGTTTTATACGATCCACATACAGCCAGCAGATTCCCATCAGTTCTCTTCCAATCAATTGAAAAAGTACACGTGGATAAATTTTCTGAGTCTAGCATATTAATTCAGTGCTGCTTTTCGTCAAACGCTTGAAGAATTCAATACCTTCATGGATAATAAGAGGCTTTTTCAAAACAAAACACCCTTTTTCGCTATCAAAACCGTTGAGCTTGTTAAGCGCATATTTAATTGCTATCAAATTATTCCCTTCAATAGGATTCCAGCGGCATTTATTTGAGGATGCTAGAGTAATTTCATTCACAGTTAGAGAATTGGTTCACTTACCCCCTATTGATTCCATAGTTCCTTTATACAACACGGTTTCTGATTCGAAATTTGAAATCGAAAAATTTCCCAAGGGATCAAGCATCACGATTCTCTTCCCTTGAGGATCGAAATCAAGGCTATCTATAATTTCTATGGGGATGGTTATTATTGGAGGGAAAGATGTGATTAATTAACTCCAATGATGTGGTTTCCATTTAACTCTTTTGATCCAGTTATAATTTATCGTATCGAAAATATGAAAGGCGGCTTGTCCACTAATTGAAAGCAGAGCTAAGTAATTTGTATTATTGTTCTGGGCGATGTCTGTAATGCCTATGAATGCAAGGGGTGAGTTGGGTGATCATTTTTCAAGGTGTTACTCCCTTCACAAATTTCCGATTGGTAAATGCTTTTGCATCTCTTGGAGGTCATAGCATCGAAAATTTCAATTCTAGATGCCCCGTTTGCAGTCCATGCTGATATAAAGCAATTGGCGTTGGTAACCTTCTCTATCATTATCGAGCCAAGATCTCCAGCTAGAATTCAATTATCATATCCTCAATCCTATGAATCTTAGTAAATCTGTTACATTGATAATTATGTCTTTTTGGCCCCTGGATAGCACTTTCATTTACAAAATATGGAAAATCTACGGTTTCTATCAGGTTTGACCCTTTCGATGACCAAAACAACTTTCCTGATGTTAAACTTCCTGCATTTACAATTAATTGGCTTGTGGATAGAGTTAAACAAGTAAAATACCTCTTTCTTTTGAATATTTTGTCGCAGATTCATAGTTCGAGAAGTCTAGATTTTTTGTAACCATGCTATGTGAGAATTTCACAAAATTTCTTCCTTAGTAATTCGACTAAGATATGTTTTATTTCTGAATATTATAAGGAAACTGCTCGCTGTTTTTTCTGATGATTAATCTTAGTAGCGAGGAAGGGAGCATTGATAAAAATATAACTCCTAAAGGCTCTCGGAGAGATAATCGTATCCTCAATAATGAGGATAAGCAATCTAACTACTTTAGGTTCTGTACGAGTGGTTTTGGAAGGACTTGATGGCTTGGTAGGAATTAAGCAGAGGATTTTTGGAGTAGCATATAAATCTGGTCTAAAACAGACAATCTAAGTTGATGAGGCAATAGAAAAGCCTATAAATTAGCATCTAAATCTACACGGATCGAAAGGCAAAAAGTAAACAGAAATTCCCTTCAAATTTTATATCCACGTATTTTCTGATTCTTTGCTAACAATGAAATAATGCGTACTCTCCCTTTCAGCTTTTGATCCCTTTTTTTACAGCACAATGCTATATTGTTATCCATGAACGATCAATCGTTATTCTTATTATTTAAATATCGGGAATCATCAGAAGATTCGTTTCTATTAGAAATTGATTCGCTCAAATAGCTATTAACACAAGCATGATAATTTATCAAAGAAACCTCCAAAATTCAGAAATTGTGAATACATTGTCCGAAGAATAGAATGTCTCGAGTTTCGGAGAAACATCTAAGAGAAGCCATTCAACAAATGCTTGAAGATAAGATATCGAGAGATGATGAGGCCAGAACCAAGGGAAAGGAGAAAGGTTCATTTGTCGAGACAATTGAATTGCAAGTCAGACTAACTGGCTACGATGTTAGCAGAGATCGACGCTTTTCCGGGAAAGTCAAACTCCCATCACAAGTTTATCCTAACAGAAAAGTAATATCTAATTCCTCAATCCCAGCGTAGCTCATTGGTATTTTTTTTTTTCTTGCTAGTTCATTCTGATAGGAACAATGGCGCATTGTGAAAAAGCATTGGCTGTTGGAATCCCTGCTATCGAACTTGATGCGTTGACAGTGTTTAACAGAGACAAAAAGCTGATTAAAAAATGGGCCAAGTATTATGACGATCTCCTGGCTTCTCGAGATGTTGTGAAACGAATCCCGAGAATCCTCGGAGCCTCAATCGGCAAGATCAGCAAATTTCCTCTTGCGGTTGATGAATCGGAAAATCTTATTCAGAAAATTGAAGAACTCAGGTCTACGATCAGTTTTACTCTTAGGAAGGATTTATGCCTGGGAACAGCAGTAGGAACGCTCAATTTGACCGAAGAGCAACTCAGACAGAACATTAATATGAGTATTAATTTTTTAGTGTCTCTTCTTAAGAAGGGATGGACAAATATTGCTTCGTTACATATCAAGTCTACTCAAGGAAAGTCCTACAGACTCTTTTAATCGTAACTCTGTTGTTTGTTTCTTATCAATGGTTATCTTCTGAAGTAGGTTTTAGAATTTTCTATCTTATTGTAAATGATTTCAGAAAGCAGATGATCGTAATAAAATATTTGAGAGAAACATTGCGCAAATCTCTTCGATTAATTCTTACAAAATTAGAGTTATGATCATTTTGAAGCGAGCTGGTTTCTAAACTCCCTCTTCTTAAAACCATTTTTGAAGTATTATAGGTACTTTTTTCTCATTATTTCCATATGTTCGATACATCGATAGAGATCAATATTTTTGAGGTTTAAGCTTTCAAAATTGCAAAGCAGACTTTTACTAGTAATGATTTACAATGGACATGGTGATACTGCATCTTTTCCAGTAAATAAAAAAATCCTTTGGAAATACGATTTTTCGACTTCGTAGGTTTTCATGTTGCAATCAAGATGGTGTTGAATTCCTCAATTTTATTGAATTCTCCTGGAATCAAGCAATCAAATGCTCAATTTAGCATTCCTCTTTGGATAGAATTGGGATACCCTCTTATCCAAAAGCAAACTTCCAAAGTTGTTTTTTTCTCAGTACTTAATATAGTAATTCTTCTCAATTTATGGCCAGGATCCATGCTTACCTTGTTAATGCGAACTCAGGTTGCAGTTGACGTGGCGGATAAAGACATATCAAGGAAGGAATAAGACGAATTGGCTTATTTACTTGCTCTCAAACGATTTCTGCAGACAGATAGCATCGTCTGGCAAAGAATGACACCATCAGGAAAAAGAGCGAACCTCAACAAGGCTATTCAAAACTATCAATTTTCACCAGCAAAAGCTTTTTTCATTGATATCGCCAATGCACCCTATTTAAGTGATAAGGTCTCTTGCTAAAAACGTTTTAAGTTTGCGTATTTAATTGAACAATCTCTGATTTTAGATTCATCCAATTTAAAATTTTCATAAGCTTAACGACATTTGCTAATTTTAAGCAGTCTAAGCATGCTTTTTATTGCAACGAATCCTGTTTAGATAGCGAGCCCTGGGTTTCTCTCGTCAAACGGAGTGCCGATTTGATTCCTCGATATTTCTGACAATTGGCATGGACAATGTTTTCTTGCTGACTCTTTCCTTTATACGGTTTTTCAATTTCTGCTACAGTCGCCTTTAACATCCAAAGCTGTGGAAGGGCAGATCATTGTACGTTACACGTAGAAAAATACTTTGCTGATTTTAATAGAAAATACCCGTATCTGATTAAAATTTTTCATCGCTGCAGATTATTTGAGAACAATTGAAGCGTCTTTAGAGCGAGGCATTCTTCATGGAAATAAATGATAAAAAATAGAGCATCGCGACCCTTAGATTGAACTTGGCAATGTTGGGCTGGGGTGAGCCCTCAAGAATAGAGGTTGAAGAGCATAACCGTTTCTTTGGGAAACTCGAATTTCAAATTTCAATGAGCTTACTTTCACTACATCGAGGCCTGTACTTCAAACGAGATTTGTCTGCTCTACCCTGGCGTAATAAAAGAACCAAAAAATTTGAAGGAATCCTGAGTGAGCGATTTACCACTTTGAAAAATCCGACAGCAACTTTTATGGAGAGATTAGCTTAAGATTCCCTGATTTCTGAGGCATTGCTTGATAAGTGATATCATTACCGACCGTCTACACAACCCGCAGCGTGCTTATCAGTGATAGTTCTCTATACGTTTAGGGCGTTGGTAAAACATGAGCTTTGCTAAGAATAGATAGAAATCTTCAATGATCCATAAGCTTATAAGAGTTAGAAACTTGCTTCCACATCACTGACTAATTCTTGGGAGCTAAGATTTCGATCCAACTTTAACAAAATCACCATACCAAGGGAAGATATTACTAAGATTTCGCATAGGCTATTTTGGAAATGACCAAGCTGGGCCCTTAGAGGACAAAAGATGTTCAAAATTGCCATTGTCGGAACGTATTCGACAGAAAAATTCGTAGTTAGACTTAAACACATTCAAAACTTAATCCAAACTTCATTTATTTTGCCATCCCTTACCATAGTCAAGGCGTTTTAAAAAATAGTCACACAAAGAGCTTTCTCCTCATCAAGATACGATCGAGCTCATTTTGCTTTCGCGAAGCAGGAAGGACTTGGACACCAAAATGATATTTTGAAAGATTTGGAATAAATCTGTCAAATTCACTTAATCAATAGAGAATCTCGATTCTTAGCTGAGTATCTACCGCCTAAGCGGTAGATAGAATAACCAATCACTGTACTATTTTTCGCAACTTCCTTAGCAATTTTTTATAAAATCATTAGAAGTTTGGAATCGTAAAATTATTAAGAACAATGAGACATCTCTCTGTAATTTTCTTCTCGCATTGTCTCACCAGAATAAGCTCAAATTCTATTGAAAGTTGCTGTTTCCGACCAAGCATAGTACCTCTGGCGTATTCCGTCCCTGAAAGGATCTTGTTTTCGCAAATTCTAAGGGCTTCCTTTTTTGGAAACCTCCGAAAAAGGCACCTTGAATTTTGAAAAATTGGAGTTTAATCGAGATCGAATTTTAAGAATCCTTTTGAATAACTGACCTTTTTTATACCTCAATTTTTCGATTTTATTTTCTGTTTCTTTGAGTTGCAAAATTCATATAAAATTCTCCACCAAGAGCGCATTAATCAGCATACACCCATATTTGCAAGTGTTAATTCTTTAAAATTCTTCGCTTTCCGCAAAGCATCCTCCCTAAAGCTATGAAATCACAGATAATTACAAAGTGAACACTCACCTCAGCTTCAGATTCTCAGCAGGCTTTCAAGGCTGATTTTTGTGAATTTTTGGTATTTTTCGGTAAATATTAAGCAAATTTGCTACCGGATATTGTGCTTAAAACATCGATCTCTATCTCTCCACTATGCTGCCTTACTCAGAGGATCGGGATCTTGCCTTTTTTAAGCTTTTTCCATGACGTTCTTAGGAAAAAAATTTGGCAACTCTCGAATTTTTCCGAATCATTTGCTTCTGACAGCGATTTGTCAGATCCTGATTTGTAAAATCCAATCACCATATAACAAAAATATCAATCAATCATCTAAGAATAGAGAGAAATTTCTACGGCAGAAATTAATTTCATAACCAATTGATGAAATAAGACTGATCCAGTCTGTTCTCTTGATTCTACAATTCTAAAAAATAGGTTTCGGTGCTATCTGGGATATAACCTCCAAACTATTTTCCATTAGAATTATAAAAAATTTGATTACTCACAAAAACACATGTTTGCCGCTTCCTTCTTTGACCCTGTTTCTCTGATGCAAGACGCCCCTGGCGAAAGCATTAAAAACCAAAGTTATTTAGGCTTTGACTTGTTTGCAGATAATTCTCTCGGCGCTACTCATGAGGAATCGAAAATGGACTTAGAAGAAACTTACACCGAAGACACGAACTCAAACAAGGCATTTTCTCAAAAGGAGGCCGAGAAAGACGAGAATCCCAAGGACAATCATAGCAAGGACTGCCTTAAATTCTGTAGAAAGGTCGCGAGATTCGTTCCTGAGCAGCTTTTGCTCAAGAAGGAGCTCATTAGAGAGATAATAAATCTCAATGCAACGGTTTTAGCGAGTTTTTTAAACCCGCTTGATCTCAGAGTGGTTGATTCTTCAAGGCTGGAAGACATTCAAATCGAGATCCTGCTCAAGCTTTGGACCAGCTTCAAAGCGGTCCTTTCTTATAAAAAGAATAAGAAGATCTGCATAGTCAAACAGGAGTATTGGGATCTAATTTTCGAGAAAAAGACAGCCACAAATGTCCTAAAAGATCATATCGAAGAGTTTTCGAAGACATGGAAAGATTTGGAAGTAAGAAACTTGCTGAAAAGTGCCGCATTCAGCGAGATTCTCTCAAGGATGCTCTTCTGCACCAATAAAACGATCATTCTTACGCTTATCCTACGAGATGCATCCTCTAAAGCCCTCTATATACGAAATCTGAGAACCATAGACAGCTTCTTGTTAATGGTAATCTACCCTGGATTCTTCCAATACTACAACAACAGAAGTGGGAAATTTGCCGTCGAGTGCTGTGGAAAATGCAAAATTTGTCGGTCGAAAGCGGTTCCCATGGACTTCCTGGAGCAGTTGGGCTATGCGCGACTTCAGGTTGAGCTGGTAATGTCACAAATCAATAAGATTTTCACGGCTTATGCGTATGACCTCTCAGGTGCGATGACTCATCTGATGGAACTCAGCTTTAATAATTTTTAGTTGGCTATCTTACGTAAGTGACGTAGGATTTTATTTGATACTTGGTATCGGCGTTTCACAGAAATTATTGCTTTGTTGCTTTGAACAGTAATCCTTGAATATTACATTTGGTATTTGATTGCGTATGTACCTTAATAATAGAATAAATATAGAGAAATGTTTCATTATCTTTAGATTATGCTTTGGATGCTTATTGTATGCAGTTTAATTTGTGAGTTGGATTTTTCTCGAGAAAATGCAAATTGAATAATGTCGTTATCTTCGACTAATCTTTGTGGTAGACCGTTAGTTAAACTGAGTTACATAGAAAAGACCTTGATCACAATTTTCCTTAGCTAAAAGTAGAAGTTTCCCGGGTATTCAATACTCTAATGCCCATAGGCGAACTTCGCTGTAATAAAAATCATATTTTTAAGACAGAGCGAAAATTTGCTCGCGTGATCACTTAGCCGCTAACAAAGATTTTTGTCCTTTGAATAATAAGATGATAGAATCTGCGAAAACGAAAGGAATTTCATATTTCCAATATATTCTCTCTTTTTCCATAAATACTGTCCTTCATATTAAACAAGATAGCATGACGACACTCGTTTAAATCCTTGACACTGATCATATTCCATCTGCTCTTTTTTATGAAGAAGGATTCCTGCATTTTCCCCTGACAAGTTGTTACATTTGAATATTATTACTTTCTCAACATGGTTTTCACTATTTCTTTTCGAGTTCGTTGCTGTAACCTATATCAAACGAGTTGTCTGTTCAGCCGTAAGAAGATTGAACCGAAGGCAATTTGAAAAATTTATCGAAACAGCAGTCAAAATCCCCTAACACATAGATATATTTACCTCAGTCCATGAAGCTATATATCCCATTTCCTGGTATAAGATACCCAATTGTCCACCAAATCTTGAAAGAATTACTTTATTGTTTTCTTTGAATCGAAGGAATAGATGATAAAATGACAGTCGTTCAATAGCCATTGGGCGTGCATCTTTTAGATCATTCCATTCTTGCAGAATTGCATCCGAATTTTCAGTTTCCTTGCTTGAAAGGTATCGAGGTGAGCTGAACGAACGAATCGAACTGAGCGCCAAATTAATTCAAGCTAAATTATAATTTTGCTACTTTTATTCCAATTCCAGAAATTATTGCTCAATTTGGAAGATCTGCTACATAGGATCCTCCTACTTCTAAATAGAAGACATACATATCGAGAAGCTTGAGCTAATCAATTTAGATAATATACAATATGAGTTGTTGCAAACTCGAAATGTAGAATGCAGTTACAAACTTGATCTATTGCTTGAATAAAAATCACAATTCCGTTTTGGATTCTGTTTTGAAAAACTATAAAGGACTCTTAGAATCAGAGTGAAAGAAAATGATTGAATAAGTAGGAATATTTTTTATGCGATTTTTCGATCTATCTATCAGTCGCCAACATTTCGGGCTCCAAGAGGTCTCTTACTGAAATTTGCAAAGGTAGAACTCTAAGATGCACACTTTTTCGAATTTGTGAAAAATCCTTATTAACTATGATCCAAAACTGATCAACTAAAACTTAGTAGAGATTATAAGTGCCGTGCTGCCCAAGGTAGTATCTAATTCAATGAGATATCAACAGCATTTGAGGCATGAGGTTTTTTCTTTGTATTAACAGAATTTCACATACTCTCTTTTATACAAAGCAAATGATACATTACGAGAGAACCGTGATTCAAAACATCCAACGTTCCGATTTTTTCGTTTGCTAGATTCGACAATCAAAACTAATTCTCTTTCTGGAAGATCAAATTGAAAGTTGTGCTGAAATTCGTTCGAGCCTCCTTGTAAACTGGATCATCCATCAAGCTCTCTAAAATCATATTCAGCATCTCCTAATGTCAAGGGATTTACCGTCATCTGGATTAGGAAAAACTTCTTCGATGTCCTCATTTTCCACGCCGAAAACATCAAAAACATGATCGTACAACTTGCACTGAACCAGCATCAACCAATGAGACATTTTTTGCTACCAATAACACATTATCCCTGTACTCCACCAATATCAACTTACCTCAGGGTCGTTGAAACCTTGCAACATTTTGAGATTGCTTTTAATATACTCTGTCTGCGAATTGAAAATTTTGATGAGCATCTCTTTATCTATTTTCACGACTGGTTTCCCTCTAAAGAAATGAGAACTGCACTGCACAACTAGTGAGTATTACTCAGTATTGGTACTCGTAGGTTGCTTTGGAATTTCTTTTACAATGTCTCTATTCTTTTCAAGGTGATACTTATACGCTGTTTCCCATTCGGCCTTGGTGAGACCATACTCATTTAATACGTCTTGCAAGACTGTGTGGGCCAGATCCTCGGCTTTTTTGCCGTAGCTGGTAACGACCATTTCATAATCATAGAGGTCTTTTGCAGCTCTTCGTTCTTTCTCAGATATTTCAGGACTATTCTGGACTGAGATTACCTTTTCTCGCTTGAGCAGTGGTGTTCGCGGTCTCCTTGAGGACAACCTCTAGAATTTTAGTTTGAATTTGCTTGAATTCTTTGAGAGTGAGCACAACGTTAGGATCATCAGGCGCTTCTTCACTATCTTTGAAAAAGAAATACCAACTTAATTTAATAGAGATAAGAGGTAGGATAGAGAAGGGGTCTACCCAGCAAGCGCGGTTAAGCCAACTGCTGTTGCTCCAAGCACAACCTTCTGGTAAATACTCGACTTAGTCAAAGAATTCATTGTTTATGTTTTATTTTATTAGAGTTTAACAAAAACAAAAAGATCCGCATTCATCCTATGCGAGACAAGATCTCCTTCGTATACACAAAGGAGTTTGTTGAGTAAAAATAGTCTTGAGTTAACTTCCTTACTATCTCAAATAAGGGGAAAATATGATATAATGAATTCATCAATTTCAGGGCTTTTTCAATGTTCATTCCAAACTTATAACTTTTATTTGCTCAATGATGGCTGGAGACTTTAATTTTGCCCCGGATTCTGGGTTAACAGCTGAAAGTTCCTCCAGATTTTCGTCCTAATACTCTCTGACGACTTTTCGTAGAGTTCTATTGTATGCAACAACAAGAATAGGTCACTAATAGAGTGAAGAGTAGAAATCATGAACACTCATTTGACTATATAATAAAGTTGCAAAACCTCAATTCTATTACTTGGATGCTAACCCTCAGCCATCCAAATTACTGGTTTTCCTGAAAAACCATCATAAAAGTCGAGCTGAACTTTGATCTGACTGCCTTGTATTCTGGATCCTCCATCAAATGTGCTAGCAAATATGTTTAATTTTCTCTCATTTCGCGATCATGGTTATTTACGCGCATTTAAATCTGGGAAAGCCTGCTCCATATCTTCATTTTCAATACCGAAAAGTTCAGCAACGTGATCATATAACTTGCTTTGAACCAATACGACCCACTCAATCTTTGGTTGCTACAAACCGAGTTACATAAAATACTTCAAAGCACATGATACTTGAGCCGGTCTCAAATCTTGTAGCATTTCCATATTGTTTTTGATATATTCGATTTGAGCATTGAAAATTTTGATAAGATCT
>ENA-UOTZ01001041-UOTZ01001041.1-compost-metagenome-genome-assembly--contig:-NODE-1041-length-20989-cov-11.107020_pt1 | contig 20989 bp, 15 predicted proteins | sample MGYA00238144_ERZ746983 | MGnify/ENA primary metagenome ERZ746983 (study PRJEB28759, sample SAMN06268863) | compost metagenome | isolation source: single cell | place: USA: California, Emeryville, Joint... | reverse complement strand
CCCGTCCTGATCCTCTCGAGCTTGACGGTTACGAGTCAAACGACGCATGGGAAGATGCAAAGTTTATCACAAAAGGATCATCCTGCTAGTAACTTGCATATAAAATTACACAATTAGTAATTCTCTCTTAGTGTTCTACTTGTTCGAGAAAGGGAGTTTCAAGAAACAGTGATCATTAAGCTTTTCAAAGACAACGTGAAGAGTTTAACATCCAAGACGGAGGCTGAATTGGTGCTAAGTCTCTCTCATCCAAGAATCATAAAAGCAAAAAAGTATCTCCCTGAAGTGTCTATTTCTAAACAAGAATGTCTAAGACCTGTGCTTACTTCTGCCTTAGTTTTAGAGCACGCTACTGAGGGAGATCTTTTACAGTTGATTCAAAAGCATCAAGGGTTGCCAGAGATAGTTGCCAGAACATATTTCCACCAAATTTTGGATGCTATTGAATATTTGCATACTGCCCAAATTTGCCACCTTGATATCAAACCAGAAAATGTGCTTCTTGACAAAAAGTTCAGCGTTAAATTGACAGACTTTGGATTTGCTCAGAAAGTGTCCAAGGAAGGAACTCTTACAAAAGTTATTGGAACTAAACCTTTTTTGACGCCTGAAATGCATGCAAGGCAAGAATATAATGCATTTCAATCGGATCTTTTTGCATTAGGCCTTACTTTGTTCATTATGGTTAGTGGTATGATGCCATTCAGCGTAGCAAGAGCAGACGATGAAATATATAGTCTTTTCAAGGAGGAAAAATATCAAGAGTTTTGGGAAGTTCATGAAGGCTTAAAAAAGTGTTCTGGGAGCAAATTTGCTGGGCGTAGTTATTACAGTGGGACATTGAAAAGTTTGATGAATTCTATGCTCGCTTACAAACCTGAAAACCGCCTGGACTTGTCTCAAATTCGCAGTCATGCTTGGTCCAAAGGATCCATTCTCTCAGAGGAAGAACTGGATGGCTACATTCGTGGCCTTGTGACCAAATGATGAGCTTATAAGAGCCACCTTTCGCATCAATTACTATATTTCTATATATGTTCTAGTAACTAATTGTCAAAGTGACATGGGATCTGAAGTCAGTCTAAAGAACCCATTTTCGGAAGTACAGCTATTAATTCTAGCTGGAAGTTTCCTATTTTTTGTCTTTTTCATTTTGCCACGTATCGATCTTTTTTTCATTTTTTCGATCTGATAAGAATATTGGATCAACAATATATCTAAGTATCATCAAGAAGAGAGAATAGAAGAGAGACGGAGAATAAGAAACTATTTTGACTTAAATTAACTAACTCTTCGCACTACCAATGATCCTTTAAAACATCCTAGAGGCATTCATGATTCATAATATTGTTGCAACAACGACTCCGTATATGGAGAAAATCTCGGGATTTGGGGGCACTACTCGTTTAAATTGAAAAATTGTTTGATAAGTCATACTACAAGCAAACCACATAAATCAAGTAAATTGATTGTCCTCTATCTCGCTCTTTTGAATGTGAGTCTCTTTATTCGAAACGTTATACTTAATACTACAAATTGCACATAACAATATATTTCGATCTATCCTAATAAAACTATTAGAATATCTGCGTGCTAGCTAACATATGCAGCTACATTGCCGATGGTCCTTTGTTGGAAGCGCCATATTTGAAATCGGTGTTTTATGGAAGCCAATGATAGATGATCTTCCCAGCTCTTCGAAAAATGCTTTGTTTTTCAACTGTGATTGAAGATACTTGAGATAGACCATGCTGCCCGCTTCTCTAAAAGCCTATTATATTTTTTGTCAGAAATAATTCCCATTAGCTGTTGAACTTACCATTTCTATATTTTGTCCATCTAAAGCAGATGTTTCAAAAAAAAGAGAAATATTCTTTTCTCGCATATACTTCTCTGCCTCAGCGTAATCAACCTCTCGCCTAGAGAATTAGAAATGTAAACGAGAGAAGGTGAAAAACTTAAATTACCGTGCTTCTTGGTCAGCTTGGTTCCCTATCAGCACAAACGTTGTGTCATCATCAACGAGCATTCTTGCTTCTTCAATCCAATCATTAAGTTGCTCGAAACTCGAACGACTATAGAAAAAGAGTAAATGCTGAAGGTGATGAAAACAGTTTGGAAAAAAGATCCATATATTGATAAGTATGAAATACCTGCAAATATTATAAACTAGAAAAACTGCTGCAGCGTTTCTATAGAATGATTTTATTATCGAGTGAAAAGACTCTTGTCCAGCCTATCACAGTTCAATCTCAAAATAACGTAGATAGTGTGTACTGTATCCCATATTTGTAGTTTGACTGAAGTCTCCGAATCGATTTCTAGATTATAAGAGCTGAATTCGACACCCACAGTGATATGATGATTGGTATCAAATTTGTTTTGAATTAGACGTTTCAGGATCATTGTTTTACCCACACCTGTAAATGATATTAAACATTGGATTGAATTCAAGCAATGAGAACAGAAAAATCAAGACAATGAATCTGAGAGATACCTGAATCTCCAATTAGTATTATTTTAAAAGCTTGTTCTTTCGTTTGAGGCCCATAATCAGAGTCTCTTTCGTTTCCAGATCTTGTGCTTAGGATTGAATACCCCCTTGGTCGAAAATCCATTTTTTTTTTTTGACAGAACTTTTTATTCGATTTGCACAGAATTTGCTTAATTTGAAAATTTATCTAGAATGAATAATATGTTCTGATTATCGTGAGTTTTAAATCAGTAAAAACAAGAAAAAAATTACTTGTCAAATTTTGAGTGAAAAGCTAAGAAATCAGAAATTCCAAGCAAAAATTACATTGATATGACTTTTACAAGAATAGGTTGTGAATTAATGGAGTTGAGTGTCAGAGTCTGGTTAGCACAAAATAATAGCGGATTTTGAATGGGCTGTGAGCAACTTAGTACAGTATGAAATGAATTCGAATTTTTTTCATTTAAAGTTCATCTGAACCGGATGAGTGAGCAACAAAAATTTGTCATAAATACGCATATGACTTTGTACGGATCATATAATCTCATGCAGCAGACTTAGTATTGTAGATAATGTTTCCGACACAATTTGAAAAAAAGCGCTCCTTTATTATCTCAGATAACAATAAAATTAGAGACAGCCCCTGATGACAAAATATGCATTTTACAACTCCTATAAATTAATTGTCCATTTCTCATACAAACAACCGATATATCACAATGAAGATTATATGAAAATATGCTTTAATCACATCGGAAATTCTCTAAAGGTCAGGGATGTCGTTCAAAGAGGTTGTTCCTTGTACAGGTTTGAAGCTTTTGTCATCCAATATTGTTGTTGAAGCTTGGATTGATTTTCTAGCAGCATTTTCTAAGTTAACAAAATGTTAGTTAGTCGAATATGCTTTTGATTTACGCGGAGTAATTAGCAATTTATCCATAGCGTCAGCAGGAAAGTCTCCATACCCAAACCCTCCAAAGATTATCATCTCATCACGATAGCAAACGGTAGTGTGTCGATGTCTTTCCTTAAAAGAGAGTTCGCCTTTTGCCATAGCTTGAGTCCATATAAAACTTTCCAGACATAGCACATAGATCTCACTCGCTCCTTGGATTTGCTGTTCAGTGAGCTTCTTAGCCACTATAGGTTTTCCTCCGCACACAATTAACGATCTCGATCTCTCGTGATAGCAAACACTTGGTTCTATTTTATAAGGCGGCTGTTTTCCTCGAGTTTTGGGGTTGATCCAATTTAAGCCAGGAAAGGTCAGGATTTTTAAAGCACTATTATGCTCGCCTCTAGAAGTGCAACCTCCGTAACAATAAAAGCCTTCAACTTTTACCTAGTTAACAAAATTCATGTTCCTTTTTAACATACAAAAGAAAAAAGAATGGTTTACCCCAATAGAACTTTTTGAGTTATTAAATACTTCTACCATGCTATGGTAAGCTATTCCTTCAATGTCAGGCTTACTGTCTCCAGACAACTCCCAGAACGAGCTATCAGCTACGATAACAAATAAGAAATAAGGTCTAATGTTTATTTACCTGAATCATAAACCCAAACATCGTTCAAATATCGGCCCTTGGGGTCAATGCCTCCATAGACTAACATCAATCCATTACGACCACATGCTGCATGGAATTTCCTTGGTGGGGCGCCATTTTTCGTCGGCCTTGTCCACTTTTTCAACGTTGGATGATATATGATTAAATCGCTGACTGTGGTCCCGTTTTTCAAAGATTTGTCCTTTCCATAGACAGCCCCTCCAAAAACATACAGTTGAGTTTTCATCAAGACTGTGGTGTGTCCGATTCTTCCAGGAATAGGAAATTCAGAGGTCGTTTTTGGGGTCTTCCATTTCCCTTTAAGGAAATTATAAACCAGAAAAGGACAATATTGTCGTGAATCCTTTTGGTTGCTTGGCGCAGCGGTGCCAAGGACATTTGAAAACATGTACATCTTTGTTCCTGTTACAGTTAATGTGCAATGTTCTATTCCTTTAGGCATTGTCAGGTCATTAATACGGTCAAGCCACCGAAACTCGATTCTTTTCATGAGAGTGAGAGCAACCATTGATCTCTCTGATTTAACGGATTTCATGTCATCATTATTCTCAGACAATACCAAACTCGACAGCTGATTTGGTTTCTGAGTAGACTCCGGCTGCTGAGGGGTTGACATGAGCTGAGTCAGACTTTGTGCTGAATTCCAGGAACTGCGGATTAGTTCTTGTCTCTGCTGTTTCTTCTTATCACCCATGAAAGGATTTGTGTATTGTGAGAAAAGCGCATGACGGTTATTCGGCGTTTTCTGTTGGATTTTAGGAGTCTGATACTGCTGCTGTAAGGTGTGCTGGAGATTCACTATATCCTTTAATGGCTCAACTGATCCTCTTTTTTTAATACTATCTCGCCAATATGCTTGTTGCGAGGATGGGGAGTTTAAGGTGATAGGTGGAAGTTCCAAAGGCTTGGATTTTTGCAAAAGCGTTTCTTCTTTTAGATTCACCTCACTTTTGTGTCGTATTACTTGTCTTTTGCTTGCGTTACTAACAGCTCCAAAAAAGGGTTGCTGCCCTGAGAAATTTTGATTTTTTGGTGAAAGGAACGTCTCACGGGCCTCAATCATCGGAGAATGAAAATTGTCTCTTTTCAATGATGAGGGAAACAAACTTTTTGGAGACGAAATAAAAGCTTTCGTTTCTGGAAGCGACTGTCTGCGAAAGGGAGGTTCCGATTGAATGGTAGTTTTTGAAATTTTAGATCTTCTGACTGTTGGATCTATTTTGTTTTGAGGTATTGCATTTTCGTCATTGGAAGGCACGTGTAAATTGGATGGTTTCCTAAGGTAGGAGCTTATGATGTTTTGACTCGAAAATGTAGTATCCATTTGAAAGTAAAGATTGAAAAATCAATTCCTGCTTGATGATATTTATTTAAGGTTTGTAGATGGCTTAGTTTAGTCAGAAAAAATTTGAATATTCAAAATTAAATCTGTTATATTAAAAATATACTGCTATTAAATTCTATTCCTTCAAGCTATTTTGCAGCTGAATTCAATAGTAGGAGTTTGCTAATATTCCACTCATAAGGATCTAAAAATCCAAATTTTTGTTGCTTTAATGTTATCTCTCTCAAATGAAGAAATCCCGTTCGAAAATTTCAATACTTGCAAACACATCCCATTGAAATGAGTACATTGAAGTGAAGAATAAATATTCGTGCAGACAGATCTAGATGAGAACTCTGATGGCTTTAAGAAAATATGATCATTCTTTCGTGGTTTAGTTTTGTTGGTTAGATTCTTTTTTGTATATTTTCTTAGAAATAAGGATTTAGGATATATGAGCGCCGAGTCACAGTTTGTCTATGAACTTAAGAGAGCCAACTTTTGCTTTTTGGCTGATAAAATTACGCATGGAGAAGTTAACTCTCGAGTGGTAACTAAATGATTGATATTTATTGCAGTGTCATCGAAATAGAATTCAAAATCTAAACTCCAAAAACTTTATTGACAATATTAGTTCTGAATTGCTTGGAGTGACATATCGCTTTTGACTAAACTAATGCAAATGTTTCTTGAGCAATTCTTTGCCAATTTGAGCGTCTGGAAGATACTATTAGCGTTTATTGTGATCGCTATACTCAATATTTTGAGAAAATTAATACAAATGCTGTATTATCTAAGAAGACTGAAGAAAAAAGGTGCTGAAACTTATGTGCGATTTCCATTTGGTATCGTTGAATCATTTCGAGAAGAAGAACAAGTAGGAGACTGCTTTGGTGTAATCAATCTCTTAATCAAAAGTAATCCTGGTTTGGGGGTGTTTGGTACACATTTTATGTTAACGCCGAGCGTCTATCTGATCGATCCGACCCTTGCGAAGGACCTAATGATGAATCCGTCAAATTACACCAAATCTCAAATGCTGAATATTTACAAACTTATACTTGGCCCTGGACTTGTTTTTTTGGATGGGAAGCTCTGGAAAAAACACAGAAAAATCCTTTCAGAGATCTTTCATTTTGATTTCATTGCCTCGCATATTCCAACAGTTGTTCAAACTTCCCTTGACATCTTCGAGAGGGAACTTGAAAGCGCAAAAGGAGGAATGACAACAGTCAACATATTGGACCTTTTCCAAAATATCACAGGAGATTTGGTGTTTCAGATTTTCTTTGGGAAAGATATTCGTTCTGCGACTATTGATGGTCTGAAGCCGACCCAATACTTAGCAAATTTGATTGAGGATATTGAAGAAAATACTTACTCCTGGCAGAACATTTTATTTGGAGAGTTCAGCATTCGCCTGGGACTTTTTGAGAGGAACCGTCTCCTCAAAAGGAAGGCTCGAAAACTAAGAGAGTTCTGCTTGGGAATAATCCATGATCGAAGATCCAATCTCGAATCCTGCAGCAGAAAGGACTTGTTGAATATTCTCCTCGAGCTGCAAGCCCAGCAGAAAGGGGGAAAAGACAGTTATCTTACAGATGAGGAAGCACTTCATGAATTTATTATAATGTTTCTGGCTGGGATGGACACAACGGCGCATTTACTAGCCATGGCTGCATATTTTTACACTCAAGAAGATGCTGACACGAGAATGCTTCTACTTCAAGAAGCCAAGGAAATAGCTGGAGCAGGTTCTTCTCTGAACTATGGGATGCTTAATAAATGTGAGTATCTTCATGCATTTCTCAAAGAAACATTGAGGTTGACAGGACCTTCTCCATTATTTTTTGAGAGACAAGCAGTCAAGGGACACTATCTTCAAGACCTTTGGATTCCTAAAGGCGCTCGGGTAAATATCTGTTTCAAGGCGAATAACATAAACAACCGATACTATCGGAATCCTGATAAATTCAATCTGTTTAGATGGATCCCAACTCATGAAGATTTCGATGAGCAAGCTAGTAAAGATCCATTCATTTTTACTCCATTCTCAGCTGGACCAAGGAGCTGCTTAGGCCAAAACATTGCCATGATTGAGGCGAAAATAATTTTGAGTATTTTTATCGCAAAATACATCTTCACGATACCAGATGACTACAAATTAAGAATGTGTTTGCGATTTGTGTATGAACCTTTCGAAAATTTAGAGTTGCTTCTCTGTCATCGAGAGTCTTGAAAAATGTGCTGGCCTGTCTGCTTATGATGTCTGAATAATTCATAGTAATTAGTTGCTTGTGAATTTATTCTGTTATCATTTGTGATATATATATTGTCCTTTTCGTCTCGTCTTCTTATTTCAATAATTCGAAAAGAACGCGCGAGAAAATTCTTTCGAAATAAAATATATTATTCATTAAGAAATCTTGGAAGATTGGCTATGCTCCAAAGAATACTTATTATCACTGGGATTCTCTTGTCAACGTGCTACATTATAGTGAACTTGATCTTTCATCGCGAAGAATTCGCAACAAGTAATGAATTCATCGTGAAAATTCAACAGTTTGGAGGAATACCCCTGGTAATAATTTCATTGCTTTTGACCTACATCGGATTTCCTTTAATACCATGTTATCCTGCAATTCCTTTCATATTTGGTCGTGAAAAGTGGATTGCTTATAAATGCACTTTCCTTTTTTCAATCAGTGGCTATATCATTGGAGTTTTGAAGCTACTCTATGCAAGTCCTCGCCCCTGGTGGGTCCATGATCAAATTCGTGGATACCATGAATGTATAGCAGTTGATTTCGGGCGACCCTCAGGCCACGCTTTTATTGGTTTGTACAGTACTTTGTTATTATACAAATGCTACATATACGACGATCAATCGAAATCTTATGGCGAAAGAATTGTCACAAAGACAATTGACTTAGAAGATCCGGATTTAGATCCAGTACACAACGACGTGAGAGACAATGATAATTATCTCTCAGTTAGTCTGTATCCCTCGAATAAGAGAAAACCGATCAAGAGAAGTTCCTTAGCAGAACCGCTAGAAGCTCAGTGGACTCCTAGAAAGATTCTGTGGCTTATTATCGCTTTGATTCTCACTGTTTTAATTGGATTTTCAAGGATTTATCTTGGTGCACACACTTACGAACAAATCTTATTGGGTTGGGCTTATGGCGAGATATTCTATCTAAGTACAGTGTACATGGTTGAAAAATACGTTGACAAGCTTTTCCTTTATTTATATGATGGGAGGCACAAGCAACACCTGCTGAGAAATTTGATAATAGTGCTTTTCTTCTATGGTGTTTGTTTGGCAATACCACTTATTTTGATTTCCATCGGCGAGGCTTCGGGACGCATAAAGCAAAGGTGGATTCATAAAGTTGTAGCGGAATGTGGTGGTAGCCACAACCGTATCCAAGCTATTTCATTGTTCCTTTGCGCGACAATTGCAATCCCATTTGGAATTATTGTTGGGCTAATGTTTGCAAAAGAAAATATCATGAAAACTTGGGGAGTGTTTAAATTAAAGGAGTGGTTTTACAGAAAAGCTATTGCTTTTGTCGTTCATGCTTCGATAGCTTGCATCTTCCTGTTGGCGATACCTTATCCATCTTATAAATTCTACTACCTGGTAAACGCTAATATCTGTCTCTTTTTAATGCTGGCTTTTGCGTGCACATTGCTACCTGCCCTGTACAAACGATTAAATCTTGCTCAGTCAGATCAGAATACGAATGAGGAGAATTCATGCAATTGGGCTGCTCCTGAAGTATCTAATAGAGGAGATAAGACGTGGAGAACTGAAGATATCAGTAGAGAATTTTCCTAATGCAGATTTTTTTTAATTATATAGCTATATACTGCAGCTTATCATATCTTTTATGTGCTATTGGAATTATTTCTATCAATATGTCTATAGTTTTATAATGGCTTAAGTGCAAAACCGTCAAAGAAAGGGCGTCATCATTCAAAATTATTTTTCGATGAAGTATCATTATCAATGCTCCTTCCAAGATTACTCCAAAGTAAATGGTTCTCGATAGAGAGTGCTTTTTTGTTGATTCTTATAAAGTCAGGAAATTTGAAATGTGAAATTTCGTTCCCTTTTTCCACCAAGTATTCCGTGATACAAAGAAGGGAAATATCGAATACAGTTCAAGTCAAAGCCAAACGATTGAAATTCACATTTCAAGCAAATTTAACCAAGAAGAATATTCAAAACCTAAAGTTAAACACTGTTGAAGGTAAACATTTAAAGATTATTCCTCGATTTTCCCTCCTCCCTCTGAATGGAACTATGCTTTGTTCTTTTTTGGGTTATTCGGTTTTCTCTTTCTTTTAATGCTAGACTGCGTCTTTGTTGGAGAAACTCTGCAAACCTAATCTCTTTCTCTCGACCATCTCTCTTTCGCTGCTCATCGTTATCTTGTCTATTGAAATTTTATAGTTGTACTCTAAAAAGTTAAAGAAGTTACCCAAATATCTTTTTGACTTCTTCTTCGAGTAGATTGATATTCTGGACTCGAACGTAGATCAGCTCCAAAGTGTCTTCCTCGGTAATTTTGTACTGACCTCTCTTATCATACATCAAAAACTGAACAAGATTGAACAGATCCATTGGCTCGAGACCTGTGTCATCTTCAATACACCGTCGGTACATTAAATCATACTCGTGCTTATCAATAACTCCGTCTAAGTTCTCGTCCATTTCCTACTCAAATAAGTCCTAAGTTTATGACATGAAACCTTACCCATATCATCCATTCGACTTCCTCTCTGCTCATAATAGGTTCTCCATCTTCGCCGTTATCTTTTTGAGCTGCTTTTCGCAAAATATACATGACATCCTCAACTCCAAATGACTCTTTTTCTTCTTTCTGAGGCTTTATCTTCCCTGATTTATTTTTAGCGGTTTTCGAATCATCTTTGCCTCTCTCAAGGCTCTTGTCGTCTGGCTTTTCGAGTGATCTTTCATTTTTATCTTGGGCTGCAGAAGACTGCTGATCATTGCCTTTTCTACACGAATGAAGCAAGCGGAATACTCGATCCAAATGGTATCTTTCAATCGGAGAAATCTTAACTCTCTTTTCAAGGAACTCTCTAGATGGGAGGTCCTTTTTCTCGACTTTCATTTCTCTCTCCTCCTCTTTTTTTCGCTCTTCTTCTGTCATATTTTCTTTATTTTTTGGTCGTTTTTGTCCCTGTACTGGAGGTAGAGTAATACTGCTCTTAGTCTTATCAGCGTTTGAGTTCTCAATCCGCGAATTCGCAGTCAAAAGCATAGCTTTTTCCTTTTTGTCAGTCATCTTCGGTTTCGATAGCAGTTAGTTATATTTTTTTTTTAATTAGCAGAATATTTAAATCGAGATAACACTGAAGAGAGGTATATATGTATTGTACATGATAATATTCACAATGCTTATCGCTTTTTGGGGCTCAAAAAAGTGAATCTCTGATATTCTGTGCCTGAGAAACAGGCTAACAACCGACCGCCTAATAAACTATAGACTCTGTCAGGACTAATCGTATTGCACTTAACTTCATGCAAGACCCTGGCCGACTCTAATTCCTTTACATAAAGCCTTCCTGAGTGACACAGAGACAGATACAAGTCTTTCTGTGGCATAAGAAATTTTGCCTCTGTATTAAAGTCTTCATGCCACTCTTGTAAACCTTTGCTCTTAGCAAGAATCAAATGCGTATTATTGAGATCGACTTCGATGTGATCCTCTTGCTCACTTGCGATATACACTCGAGATGAGGCTGGTGAACATAAGAGAACACAGCGGAAGTTCAAAACGCTCTTGTCATCAAAAGTAAAATCGTACTCTTCGGTATCAAGAACGTGAGCAATATTTTTCGTCGACCAGTCAATCACTTGAATCAATTGTTTTCTGGGAACATAGCCGATGATAGCATGGCTGGCTTCGCTGTAAACCAGCTCTTCGTAAAAATAGGTTTCAAAACGCTTTTCGGTTGGAGTGCTGCTTAGTCTCCTTATACTCCAAAGCACTAATCCTCGGCTTCTATCTGCAGAAACCAGTTCCATCGTCTTTTCAATAATCACGAATTGATGAAAGCTGCTCTCGTCAGCCGAAATCTTTTCTTGTATCTTGCCTCTTGCAGATATCCTGTACATAGAGTACATTTTCGCGCGTTTTTTGATGATATTTTGAGTGAAGCGAATTGAAAGTGAATTGCTATTTGACACGAGTAAAAATTCGTTTGTTGACTTTAAATAATGAGCTCGATAGGAAAATATTGGTAGATAAATATGCTTTAAGATCCTTAAGGTTGTCATATTGATGATTAGTATTGGAGCATCCGTTCTGCCTCCTGAATATCTGTATATCCCTTTAGGATCGCTTACAGCAGTAAATACTATTATGATATTGCTCTTTGGAACATCGCATACATCAATAACTCTGAGTCTTGTATGTGAAATTAGATTAATCCTTTGAGTTGGCATCCATTCTAGTTCTGAGTCTAAAATGTAAGGCTGGCTTTGGCTCCTATCTTCGCTCCAAAGGTTCCTGATTGAATTTGCTGCAGCTTCCTTGAGTTGTGCGAGAAGGTCATTGATATTCATTTTGGAAAGTTTTCAAATGTTTTAGGTGAAAGCTCAATAAATTTTAGCGACAGGGAATTGACAAACTAGCTCACAGAATACTGAGTGATTACTGAAAAGAGGAAATCTCAGCACCAAAATTGTCAGAGCGATAAATTTAGCATTAAAATTACTCTGGAACCTCTTCTCTTTTCGTCCTCTTGAAATTACAATGAGTATGATCGAAATTCCTCCTTTGTCATGATAGTATATTAAGTTCGTGGCTTACTGATGTTGCGCTGTAGACTAAGCCATTATAAATGTGCAGACACACTTGACAATCACTAATTTAAGAAAGTGAGAGTTGTCGAAAATATTGCCGCGATTAGCTACAACTGTCTCTCCTCTTTAAATACCTAAAATGTTAAGTGATGGCACGAATTAATCAATTCAATTTAGCAGAAGACACACCATGAAATCACGAAAATGTTTATGTATATAGGATGGTGGAGGACCCTACATCTTTGCCGTTTCGAAATTAATATCATCAGGAGCAACACAGTGTGTAAATTTGAAAAATTTATCTCTTATGAAGTTGGAATTGTTAGAATCAGAACTGTCTTTTTTCTACTCGAAGTCCAGTTTGTAGTGAAAATTGGTCGTCATGTATTTTTATTTTTTTTAAAAAAAATGATATTGCACAGCTCTCAAAACACCCAATTTTTGAACCCGCTTTCAAAGCATAAAGATAGTTTAATAGTAAGCTTGAAAGTTGACCCCCATAAAAGCTAGATTGTTTAAATCATTTTTTTCATGAAACTTGTCATGTTATTTTTGGAAGCGGAAATCAATAAAGACGCTCTGATTCTAACATTTAAGTAAGAATGGGAACTTTCACCTTTTATCATTTCAAATATTGAGCAAGCATCCAAACTTCATAAGATCCAACAAAAACAACAATGAAGTTAGTGATTTTTCAAGATTGCCTATGAATTTTAAGTGAAACCTCAGATCAAGTCGTGATCCAGTAAAACATACATACTTTCAGCCATTTGACCTATTACATGACAATTATATTTGATATAGATTTAAGAAATCACAAATCCATGCAAGCAACGATTCGGGAGGCGTGATCGAATTAAATATCAATTTACTCTGGTTGAAATCACCGAATCTTAGTCATTAACCAAAGTACCTTACGAATTTTCAGGAGTGAGATCGTAATCAGTTTGTTCCCAAAATCTGCTTGAAAATGGAGGCAAAAGTTTTCTTTAATGAATCGGGCTATCAAAATTGAATTAGCAACTCTATTCTGAGCTATATAGGTTACCTGTTTATGATAGAAGTAAATGATGGCTGACATTGCAAGGGCAAACAGGAGATTCTATCGGCAAAAAGTAAACGTCACGTAGGCGATAGAGTGACTTACCTGTCCAGTAGGCACATCCTTAACTAATTTTCTTCTTTTGAGCAATCCCCAAGTAACTTCGAGGAATCTTGGAAAAATGAAGAGAGCAATTTCATCTTTTCTCCCGGGGCTCTCCCAAAGAACTTGCCAGGCCGAAACTATTGCACCTGTCGTTTGCACTACTGGACCCACAGTTTTTAACAAATTTTTCATGATGCAGATCCAAAATTTAAGAGTTCCAACATAAGCTGCCATAAAACATAAGGATTTGGCATATCCGATAAGAAATTTCTTCAAGGTAGGTCCTGGTCTAAGTAGTTAACATGCTTGTGAGTCTAATGATATGAGATCGGCAGTTTACTCTTTGCGAAGCTGCTTATGCTTGAAGAGAAGTAATGGAATAACATGAATAGGAAGATAGTAGCCCCACAGAGCCTTGGCAACTATCAAATAACGCTTGGCAGCTTCGTAGAGACAGCTTCCGTCATGGATATGCTTGCAGTCAATGAAGTCATCTGAGAGAATTCAAAGATTGAGCAGCTATGGAAAAAACGCTGTTACTTATTAACCCCTGCTCGATCACATCGTAAGTCATTAGTTGCGGCCTGTTGAAGAGCAAGGTTACAAACATGTGGGAATATCTGCTTACATTTTCTCCCGATTTTGATTTGGTGTTTGTTCTTATCTTCGCTTTTTTTGCTTGCGTTCAAAAATTATTAATCACTCAAGAGTAGTATTTTGGTTTAAGCTCTAATAAGTTAAATTTTCGAAAAAGAACCCTTCTAACTAATCATAGCTTCGGAATTAAATAACATTTTTAATGTAAATGCCTTCGCTTTGAGGTAGTAAGAAACTGTTTGTGGCTCATAACGCAAATCTAAATTCTGGACCAGGTGGATTTTCTCCATATGAATGTGAAACGAATGAAATTGCGATACTAAAAATTTAGAAACTCCCTGCTCTTATCGTTATTTTACATAGCTGCTGGTTTGATCCTCTTCCAAGTCTAAGTCTGAGCGAGAATCTGAGTTAGTTACTGAGAGTCTATGCGCTTGGTGTTGGCAGAAATTTTTTTTATAGTGTTTGCTGGAACTATCTAATAAGGGTGCATGATTATACTATCTATAGTTATTGTGAGAGTAAGGTACAACAAACCTTCATAGTGTACAATGATGGCCTCTAAAATTCAACATTCAAAAAGCTTCGCGCTATAATTTCCGAAGCAAAACACGTACTATCTAAAAAGAAGCTTCTTGGAAAAAATTTCAAATATCTTGAATTGAAAAAGTCAATTGCTAAGAGAAGAACGATATGGGAAGGTTTTTGGTGGAAAGAATATTTAAAAAAGAGCTCTCAAATTCGTATTTATTATGGAAATAAACCCGCAAAATTGCACCGCTATTTCTTTGTCTATTAATCATACAGAGTCTCTGCGAGGTGTGGTCATCTAGACCTTTTTGCTGTTGAAGCCAGGCTCCAGTGAAAGTTAAAGATGCTCTGCTGAGAAAAAATTAATTAGAAAGAATTAAGAGTGTTTCAATTAAAAATTTCTTTTCAATGATGGATGGGAGGGGGGGTCCTAGGGGTTGATGGGAAGTATACTTTTATCATTTTACTTGAATGCTGCCCATCCTGCAATATTATTCGGTGTTGCTGAAAAGATTGATGATCTACAATCTACATTTTTCCTAACTCTCGAGACTGCAACCTTAGTTTGGCAGAACTTCCAAGTCAACCTAGGCTCGTTATCCCCAGCAGTCAATCTGTTATTCCACAAAAAGAGTTTCTTTACCATTACAGGTTACATGTGAAATTCAAGAAAAGACACTGCTGGCAAAGAGATGAGAAAAGGATTCTATGATTAGTTAAGAAGTCGGCCTAATAATTCTGCTCTTCATTTATTTGCCTCCAGTTGCATTCTTTCATCAAGCTTTCTGGTTGCAATTATATCTACTTCATTGACAACCCTTAGGATATAATATTTTGATCCAGGGAGTGTAATGTTATTACTAATTGAAAATTGTGGACTAGGGAGAAGCCTTCATTTTTTATATTGTTGTTCCATTAGACCAACTCGCTTGAAGAACTGATTCACTTAAAGAGAATAATAATACTATCATATCTAGACTTTCTAAAATAAGATCCAATTTATTCAGAAACAACTATCTTTAGAAAATTCTGAGTTCAGTGGCGGACACAAAAAAAAATTGTTCAATAACGAATTGAAATAAATGTTCTATTTTCGTGTTCGTTTCTTCTTCCTAAAAGCAAAAATCGAAGATATGATGACGGATTTGACAAACCAAGAAAGCTGAATGTCTCCCTTAACCGATTTTCGTTTTAAGATTTCATAGGTGTAACAAAGTTCGCCTCCCTGAATACAGTACTTAAAAATGATAACTAAGAATCAGTAGTGAGACCGCGCTAATGTTAGCTTTATTCGTTGATTGTTCGAAAAATTAAACGTATAAAGATATTTTTTTTTTCCTCTTCATAACTATAGCCGTTTGAATCCAAACGTTTTATAAGAAATTAGGTAAGAGAAAATTTTATAAAGTAATTATAGATCAAAAAGACAAAAGAATATTTAGCAGTTTACCTAATGTTGCCAAACACCTTCATTCAAAATCCTACTAGTGACTTTTCCAGGGGAGATGTCCTTGAAACTTTCATCAATCAATTAGAAATTCAGAAAAAAATGACGAGCATGCTTGCTATGAGAGGACTTCAAGAATACATCAGACAGTTCATTCAGTTCCAAATGTTCCAAGATAGCTTGAGAGAAAAAATAACAGAGCTCCAAAACTCTCTTAATCCACACCAAATTCCAGCTACAAGACACATGGATGACAAACCAACGAAAAAAATGACCCCCGATCAGAACGACTTTATGAAAGCAACATTACAAAAAATGGTTGAAGAATCGTTCCATCAACAAAGTGATTCTCCATCTGGAACCCGCAGCACAAAGTCATTTGAAGAAGAACCATTTCAAATAAAAGAAATCAAAGGAAATTCAAGAAACCTAGAAAAGCGTTTACGAGACTCAGTTTTGAATGGAAGCGTTCCAAAAGTGTCTCGTACCAAACACATTTCAAAAGTCGACATGTGTGATATGACAAGAATTCCAAGAAAACCCTCGAAATGTGAGCACGATATCCATTATGCAGGAGGTTTCTGCAAAGAATGCTTTGTGAGAGTTTCTCAACAAGTAAGATATTCTAATCCGCATTTTATTAATTCACTTTGAATAGATAAAAAAAGATAAATATCCAGCGAACGATTATGTGTCTATTTACCAGCAAGTAAAAGAAAAAGTGAAGGCGATAGTCAAGAAAACTGATTACGAGATTCCAACTAATAAATACACTTCTCCATCAGTATCGCAAGAATATTTACCGACTGATATCATTTCAAAAGTCAAAGTCGAATGCTTAGAATAAAGAAGATGCATTTTGTTTTTTCCCTCTCTCTGTCTCTCGCCCTCTCCTGCAATTTTCCTGAAATTCAAATTGTTTAAATTTGTGTCATTTATCTGTAACTGATACTTCAAAGTATTATACATAATTTTATATGTACTTGCTTTGTTAACTCTGATACCATTTCAAATGGCTTCGCATTGTGAAGAAAAAAATCTATTGCTTATCTTAGTTGTAGGCCTTAAATGAAAATTGCAATAAACAGTTATTGAACGGAAGGTAAAGTAAAGCACACTCCTATCAAATCAATTGAAAGAGAGATTAGATGCTGACCATGTCTTCGAGCTATCGAGAGGAGGAGTTTCCGTGGAAAATTGGATTCATATCATGTGAGCAAAACAACTCTGGTGACCTTGGGAGGAAAAAAAGCTTCAATATGAATTTTTGTGGGAACTTTGGCTCGAACTTAGGAGAAAAAAAAATTTAATGCAGTTTTTCTAAAATAAGACTATTGCGATGTACAGGTGGACTCATACTCCATTATCCCTCAGGATATTTATTCACATGTAGCCGATTCTAAATTTCTAAAGTTTTGCCGTTTTTAGTCGACTAAATGAAATTGTTCTAAAATCATTTCGATAGAAAACGAACAGAAATTGAAGAGAACATATTGAGTTTTCGGTTTTAAAACCGTCTCAGAAAATTTTTATGGAAAAAGAAAAAAATAAAATAATAATTAAGCTCGTTCAACGCTAACAGTGAGGTTACATTAACATATCCAAAGAAAGTGAACAATGAAGATTGACCTTAAAGAAGTGATATAATATGACTAAGGAGACTACTCAATAGCTATGTAGATATCCATTGTACAACCTATTTGAGGTTTCCAACAATAGCTAAATTTACCCATTGATGATTTATTGTGTTTAGTAGTAGTGACCTTCCAACAGCATAGTGAAGACTTCAAAAAATAAATTCTCTGATAGTTAGAAATCCCAGCCTGCCTACAATGTATTACTGAAATATTGAAAAAAGTGTTGGCCTTTCAGAGGTAAGCTATGATGACTATATTCAGATTGCAGATGTTAATTCAAGAAACTCGTTTAACTTTGCTTTTTGTGTGAACTGAAAAATTTCCATTAGGTCAACCAAAAGATAAAACCGGAGAATTAATTCATTTTCCACTGCTATATTGGCTTGAGAGCGATAAACAGACTTAAAAGGACCATTGAATTAGTAGCGTCAAATAAAGAATTTTCTCTTTCTTATTTTGATGTCTCAGCCATTAAATCCATTTTTCTGTGAGAAGAGAGGCAACACCTCAAAATCATCGCTATTGTTAAGAATATTCAAAAAAAAGAAAAAGCAATGTTGTAATTATTGATGCTCTTCTAGTTAATACCACATTACCAAAGTCGAACGAAAGGTGACGTTCTTATTTTCATGAAATTAGGAACTGATAAAGCTTAACTCGGACAATGACAGATGCATGCCATTATTAAAACTCAGCATTTTATTTGATCTAAATCTCTAATTTCTCATTGAGATTAGTTATGAAACTAATAAATACATTTAATCCCTAGAGCTTTACTTAGATAGAACGCTGTAGCTTCATTAATGGATACCAAACTGCCTCCAATGATGCAAAAGAACTACGAAATCGTCGAAAAAGTGTCTGAAAATTCGATTTACGTGGTCTATAAAGCTAAAACTAAACAGAAAGGAAAGCAAAGCTTCATTCGAGTCCTAAAAGAGGACAATGCACCCAATTATGATCGAAATGCTTCGTTATTTATTCAAGAGCTGCTTTATCTATGCGCTAAACAAAGGGCAGAAGAATTAGTGCAGATTGAAAGTTTCGAAATTGCAGATAGAAAGATGGCTTGCGTCATCAGACCTTATGAAAAGGTTATAGAATCCCCGACTTCAGTTTCTTCAGACGAGATCGTTCAAATCTTGTCTGATTTATCGTCGGACTTGGAGTTCTTGAGGAAAAAGATGCAATTCGAAAAGTTGAATCTCCGTTTGGATTACTTACATACCTTTTCAAACACGAACACCAACTTTGTAGAATGGCCTTTAGTGTGCGAGATTAATTCCCAGGGAAATTATAAGCAAGAAACTAAGTATCCCAGCTATAACACATTAGATTCAAGCGACGATCGGGCACTCCTTGCTGTGATGGCTCTAGAAATGGCCGGAAATGAGAAACGAGCACAAGAAGTTTGGAAGCAGAAAGATTCTACTGAGATTGCCCAGATGACTTCACAGCTTCAAAGTCCTGACAGCTTCAGGAAATTAATTCACGAATTACAAATCTCTGACAAATCGAGTATACACGCCATCTTATTGCCTTCCTCCTTCAAAAAGAACGATACTATGGAAGAAGAGAAATCAAAAATACATATAGAGTCAAAACCGATATATCCGTCTAAGACGAGACCCACTCTGAAAGAAAAGCAATATATGCGTAAAATTTACCCAAATGGTGACATATATGAAGGAGAGCTGGAGCATGGAAAACGTGAAGGAAAAGGAAAACTCTTTTTTGGAAAAGGTACTGATCACAGTTTTGCCGGAGGCTGGTATGAAGGAAGCTTTTCAAATGACAGAATGCATGGCTCTGGAAAAATATACAACTTTCGAAATACTTTGATTTACGAAGGTAATTTCGTAAACAACTTGAAGGATGGAACTGGCAAGTTGCTTGAAGGAGGCGGAGACTGGTATGTTGGACAATTCGCTCATGACTTTAAGCATGGAAAAGGAATTCAATATTATAGAAATGATGTCGCACTCGCAGGGACATGGAAAGCTGGCAAAAAGCATGGAGAATTTAAAAAATATCCTGAATGGCAACTGACCAAAGAGAATGAGCCTGAATTGCTCAAACCTGAAGACTTTAGTGTCATATTTTACAGTCACGACCAATTAACAGCCAAAAAACCTTCCAACATTAGATATACTTCGGAAAACGGCTCATCAAAACCGATCAAAGAGATTATCACCAGATATGGAGTGAGACTCACGACTGAAGACATGGCTACATTGGAAGATGGGTACCCTGTAGGTGCCAACATTATGAATTACTATATGCGAGCTGTTGAAGCAAAGTATTTAGAATATCTTTATGAAAGTCCTGTTCCAAACACAAATCTTGAACGTATTATGTTCATGGACAGCGATTTCTTCTCAGAACTTACGATGGATGACCTAAGCTCGCCAGTATCTTACTATGAAAATGTTGCCGTACACACGAGCGCATACTCGACTCCTGGACATCTCATTTTTGAAGAATTTGATAGGATCTTATTTATCGTAAACAAGAGTGGATATCATTGGGTTTTAGCAGAGATCGTTTGTAAAAAAGACCAGAAGGACAAACTCGAGCAAATCAACTTCCATATTTATGACTCTATGGCCAGAGGAACTGGAAAAATTCTCAACCCGACAAAAGATCAAGTTTCGTTCCATCTATTCAATTTTGCGCTAAAAGAAGCTTCTAAAAAAGGAGCTGATGAGAAAATAATAGACCTTATCAAGAGTGCGTCTTTAATTTACCAGCACGCACCCCAACAACAAGATGGGTCAAACTGTGGAGTTTTTGTAAGTCGATACATCCAACATATTGCCGCAGGAGACTTCGAATTAAAATTCGATTCCCATACAATGAACGCTTTTAGGAAAGAAATGCGAAGAGTTATTCTTGGAGTCTACCGAAATCCCTTTCTCCTAAATCGACAGGAATGAGGTGTTTTATTGAGCTTCAATATAATCCAAATATTCAGGCAAACGTAATTTTCTCTCTCAATAAACACCGGACCTCTCGACGCAAAAACATCAGAAAGTAAATCAAAGCAATGGATACTTAATAAATAAAAAAAGAACATTGAGGTCAATTAGATATCCATAAGAAAATTGTGTTTCCTCTTTTGTCAGTCATTCACTGATTAATGCTCGTATATATAATTTGAATGACTGTTATGAAACTGAAGATCAAATTTCTACAATGTTGAAGCTAAGCAAGCCTTAAAGAATCAGCATTCAAAAGAGTTAATTGCAATACAATTTGTTGCACACTTAAGATACCCCACTCTCAATCCCAAATTAAACTCTACAAAAAGACAAAAATTTATTCTTTACTGATAATTAAATTTCAACATTATTCTTTACAAATGGATACAACTACTAAAATCGCGGTTTTGCGCGATTAGAGCTGCAAATGAACTTCT
>ENA-UOTZ01001040-UOTZ01001040.1-compost-metagenome-genome-assembly--contig:-NODE-1040-length-21018-cov-15.358436_pt1 | contig 21018 bp, 13 predicted proteins | sample MGYA00238144_ERZ746983 | MGnify/ENA primary metagenome ERZ746983 (study PRJEB28759, sample SAMN06268863) | compost metagenome | isolation source: single cell | place: USA: California, Emeryville, Joint... | reverse complement strand
TCACTTCAATTTATTGACTTTCACTTCATATAAATATGTTTCTCATTTCGTGAATCCGGATTCCCGGCTCAATAATATTATTACCTGAAAAAAAGCTCCAGAAGAATAAAGTAGTTCAAATTTCATATTATACGAGTGTTGCACTCGTACTGTCATACAGTTGAGATTTTTTTTTTTGGGAGGCCGGGAAGCACCTACTATTAAAGTGAAAATATGAACATATGCAACATAATCTAAATATTTATTCCTTTTGCTTACGAAGCCGAAAAGTCATCTCCAATTTCATATCACCAATGCTCAGCACCAGTAAATCCTAAGGTACTTTTCAACTTTCTTCGCACAGATCGGACAGTCTTTTAAGCAAGGGCTGCAGAGAGGACATGTAAGGAAGTGCGCGCAAGGCAAATAAACCACTTCTCTGATGCGATCCATGCAAATCACGCAAAGCTCTTTCTCGTTCTGGCTGAAAGCATCCACCTCCTCAAGGGGCCTCTCATCAGAGTCCTCATCATCGCTCAATCGACTTAATTTTGATAATTTATTAGTGTCATCTAGCGACTGTGGCTTGACATCAGGAGAATTGAGATGAAATTTGCCCATTTTCCTTCCGGTTGCTCCACTCGCGCTTTCGAGCTGCGCTATCAGCAAGTCGTTCTCAGCGACTTTCATCTTCCTGCAGAACTTAATATACGAGTTCTTGAGTTTTTCATTCTGACTCTTGTTGAAAACGCCAAGATCATGCGCATTCATCAAAGCGGTCTCGATCGCAGAAAAATCCAATTTGGCGTCTTTTCGGATTCTCATATTGAACACCTTATCCAGTAGCTGATAGAGCTTGGTTCGCAGCATAGATAGAGGCTCATCTCTGAGGTCTTCGAATGAAAGCGCAAATACGATCTCTGAGTCAATATCGTTCTTGGAGTACTTCCACTTTTTCATCATATCATTAACGCATTGAGTAATCTCATGGGAGTTAATCGAGTTTCCCATTTCCAAGTCATTGATAATCCGCTTCACTTCAGCCAACCCAGCTGAACTTAGTTTTTGAGGCCTCACCGGGCACGACTGCGGCGAGGTAAATTTAGGAGCAGGTTTCTGAGGGAGCTCATCGGGAGCAGACACCTTTTTCTTAGGTTTCGAGAATGCAAATTTATTTGATATGCCGGAAACCTCATCAATGACATCCGCTGAGATTTTCCGGAGAAGTTGTTCATCATCGAAATATCTAATTGAGAGTAGAGGTAAGATTACATCGTAAAGTGCTCATTACTCTGAGTTTTTGTATTTTTTAGAATTTTTGCTCTTCTTCTTTGAGCTTGCAACGACATTATTCGAAGATTCTTTATTTGCCTTGGAATCTGACTCTTTTGAGTTGCCCTGAGGGTCGGACTGATGCTCTAGCAACCAGTTAAGTAAACCTGCGACAGATTTGTCCTGGCTTTGTGTGTGGGCTTTGTTTATTAGGTCGGGTGTGAATCCCATCTGCTCAAGTTGAGCGATGGTCTCTTGTTGTAAGGGTACCGGGTTAATATTAAGGACACTAAGCATGCAATGACTAGCAGATAGAGTGGACTCTCCTATCTATAAAAAGGTAAGTCGCACTGATGGATTAGATGTTTTGCTTTTAAAAATTTCCATTGAATTATTATCTGTGTAAAATCGGCTAATAAGACCTTACTGACGAATTGGAAAATTTTGCTCTGATATCAGAAATTAGCTTTATTCTGTAAGGTTCTCAAAAAGTTTCTCAAATAAAGCCTCGAACATTCTGCTGGTAATTCCCGATATTGCCGTTTTCTTTCTGAGGCCATGATTTATTCTGGGGTATTTAGTCTTTTGCCTCGAAAAAGTAAGTTTGCGCTCTCATTAAAACTCAGATTATGCGATATACGTGTTGGGCATTTTCTTTATCATTGAGGTAATTAAATTATATAAGGGAAGTAATGACCGTACGACATGGAAAAAGGCATAAAAAATTTAGATAGAGCTCTTTCTTAAATGTTTTCGATCCGATCCTGTCTGGTCTACCTGAAAGAAGGTTTTGGAAGACTTCGTTGCGATGTATTGAGTGTACAGAATAGATTTTGTTAAGAAATAGCATGTCATCTGCGAAGCATGAATTTACTGCTTGAGTTTTCTGGATCTAATAAAAATAAATAAGTGAAACCAAAACTTTTTTCTACAACCTTCACTAGCTTCTCCTTCGAACTACACCGCGCGACAAATATGATGTATCAAGTACTCTCATTTACTATTGCAATTCAATGACTTACGAATATTAGGGTGGAAATCAATACGCTGGAAACCTAAATCTAAACAGCAATCGTAATTTGCTCTCTCATGCAGACGGAGGAAAAAAGCATTATAAAGACAAAGAAGAAGTTAAGGAAGAATGGAAATCGTATATCAACTTACGCGCAGAAGTTCAATCAAAGGTTGCTCAGCTGCAAAAAGAAATAACTGGTCTTGTAGCCAGGCAATTTGCTCAAGCTACTGACCAAACGCTCAAGGATCAGATTCAAGAGAAGGAATATCAGCTGAGACTTCGACAAAAGGATCTCGAGATTGTTGATTTGCAAATGCAGCATTTTCAAATGGTATTCGGGAATATTCCATTGGATATCTCACATGGAGTTTGTTTATTCTAGGAGGCTATTCAGAGCAGGCTTGATAGACAGTCATTACAATATATACTCGGCGAGAACTACGAATCCTTTATGCGTTCGAATGATCCAACAAGCATTGAAGAGGTATTAAGAGATTGATGGAGTTTTTTTTTTAAAATGTTTGCAGAAAAAAAAGTATTTTGAACATGAGCTTTCACAGCTGGGGGAAGCGAGAGCGAAAATAGAGCAGGAAAGATATTCGCAACTGGAAAAGCAGAAGCAAATGCAGCATTATTTCAACGATCAAATGGAAGAGTCGCAGCAAAGGAGACACCCAGAATACCCTGAAACGAAAAACTTAAGAGCGGAATATAAACAAAATATGTATCAAAATGCGCAGAGGGGAAATCAGCAGAATTCAAACAGACCAAATGTATATTATTTATTTATTTTTGAAAAATTACAATGGTTGCACCTCTCATACAGTTGAGTTTACCCTTTGAGCAATTATATCCTGGGGATGGAAATAAAGGATACAGTATTCCTACTTCACAGTCAGACATTCAGAGTTTCAACAGAAGGAGCAATGAGAAGGCGAGGTTTGAAGAAATGATAAGACAGGAGGTTTTTTTTCTGAACCAATGCGGATAATTTATTCAAATTGTAGGGAATAAACAATTTGAAAGACACGCTCCAGAGACAAGCCGAGATGATCAAGCAGAAGAGAGCGATTGTGCAGGAAAATATATTTTTTCCTAAAGCAGAAGCCGATCAAAAAGTGATATTAACACTCTTATTATTATATATTTATAGCAACCCCAAAATTTTCAATAGAATAGCCAAAGAGTAAGCCAAAGTATCGCTGAAAATGAACGGTTCAAGGACTTGAAGAAAAGCGATCCTTTTCAGGAGAGAATCGAGGTGCCGACCAGATTCCCGGTAATGATTAGTGAAGCGTTGCTGTGATGTATTGAACAACAATGTAGCAATATAGAAGAAACAAACCGCCGATTTTTAGTGATTTCGATGAGCAAAAACAGAGACCTGACCAATGGCAGCCGCAGCAACAGCAGGAACTACCTAAAGGTATGAACCAAGCGCACTGATCCTTAAATGAATTTTGAAATAGAGATTTCAAAGAGCCAGCCGATTAACCCGGTTAACTATCAAGATAACAATCTAAAGGAATCAGCAGAAATTAATAGTCAGATAGCATCACGAAGGATGGAGCTTCAGACTAACCATCAAGATCCAAGTTTAATGGTATACCAGCGACCAAACAGAGTTGCCCAGCTATCATTACAAAAACAACCGCAATATGAACCCGTGAACTATAATTTCATGCCCGCGACGACAAACATCCCCAAAAAAGTTACTTATTCGCCACCTGGCATTGAAGACAAAAAATCGGCCCTGGCAGAAATAAACTCACTCAACAGCAAACCATTACATAATCCAATTACCAACCCATTGCCATATTCAATAAACAATCCCTATCTTCTAAGACAACTCCAAAGTCATGGTCGTGGGCAGTCCAATCAATACCCGAGCTATTTGGCCAACGTTGCGAGCTCAAACTTAATGAAGTTTTGATTCAACTTGAAATGTGGTGTTGCTCATTTGAATTGAATTCTTCTTAGTAAAACAGCAAATTAATCTAGTGGTAGCAATGCTCTTTTTTTTTTATGTAAGATGGATTTACATTTATGATTGATTATCTTCTTATTCCCACAAAATAGCAATGGTTATCAACAACTTATTGGTCTTGTTGTTACAATTATTATGGTTAGAATATTCAATCTGAGCTGCTCCGAGTTATAACTAAATCTTCTCTATTGCTATTCATAATTGACAAAGTGTTAATAATTGTAATTTTGTTTTCAATTAGAAGGAATTCTACGAGTCATTTATATTATCAATAATGACGCATAATTTGGAATTTCATCAATTCAATGCTAATTTTAAGGTTATTTAGTAGTGCTTACTCACCCGGTTCAATGCTATATATCAAATAATCTTGTCGTTTGGATCAGGAGACTCCAAATCTGGGTGAATAACAGCAGTGGTATGGAAAGGGGTTTCATTTCTTCAAAGTTGTATTTCTGACTGTAATTGATTCGTTTTTATACTTGAAGGAATCGGTTTCTTATTCGTGAAGTCGTTAACAAGCCGTACAAGCTGATTAACGTTAACGCGATTGGTCACAAGATCCAACGGTTTTCTAGTGCTATTGGCAGAGACTTCCTTGAGATCATAGAGCTCAGCACTATTTTTGTCTATGAATTTTTGGAGATTCCCAGCCATTTTATTAGCAGTCACATGAATTGGAGTTTTCTTGATAGCTGGTTTGCCTGACCACTTGAGTAGCGGAGCTGAACGTTTCATGTCAACTAACTCAAGGTCGATTTCTGTAGTGGCATTTTCAGGATTGGTGAAATTTTTCAAAATTTTTGCCATTTTACCAGCAGAAACATCAGATCCTCGAGACCCGAGACTGTGATCATTTTTAGCAAGCTTATGCGATGAGTTTCTCTTTTCGGAAGTTAGTAATAACTCGATGTCAGATTGATTATCAGCACTCTCAGTAGCGACATTCGGCAGCTCCAGCAACTCAATTCGGTTACCAGTTCTACTATGAGTGAAATTTAGAAGATGACCAACTATATCTCGAGCACGGGCAGTTGGTTGACCAAAATGACTTACAGAGGTATTCCGTCTTTTAGTGTTCTTAAATAATTCCAGGTCGCGTTCTTCCGTATTCTTTCTATAGATCGTAAATTGTTTCAAGACCTCTACTACTTGCTTAATAGGGGTATTATATGTTTGTTGAGGCGTAGAATTGTTGGAGATTTCGGAAGTGCAATTCACAGAGCCGCGATTGTTCAAAGATCCCAATAATTCGATGTCAGATTGAATAGCAGCACTCTCAGTAGCGACATTCGGCAGCTCCATTAACTCAATTCGGCTACCAGTTCTACTATGAGTGAAATTTTGAAGCATACCAGCCATTACTCTAGCGCGACACCCCTTTGCAGAGGAATGCTGACTGTTCGGACGAGCAGAAACATTACGTCTTTTAGAACTCTTATATAACTCAAGGTCTAGATCTTCCGTATTCCTACTAGATCCCATAAAGTTCCTCAAATGTTCTACCATATCACGAGCAGTAGCCTGCCGAGTTGGTCCATGCTTATGATCATGAGCACTTCCAGAAGCGGGATGCAGATGGCCACCATTGTTAGAAGATATCAATAATTCGACGTCTGATTGATTTTCGGTACTCTCAGCGGCGTCATCCGACACTTCCAATAACTCGGTTTGCTTGCCAATTGCTTTTCCTATCGTAGTTTTAAGGCGTTCAACGATCATCCAAGCAGGGCAGAAAAAGTTAGAAGTTGCAATATCTCGACCAAAATCGATTTCATTCGAATTCTTTCTAGAACCTGTAAAGTTTTTCGATACTTTTGCAGGTATATGAGCAGGATTGCCATTTTGGTAAGATGTAATTAATTCAGTGTCTGATTGATCGTCAGTACCATCAACGGCTTCGTTCTGCAGTTCCAATAGCTCGAGTTTCTTCGGAATAATTTTATCAATGAACTGTTTAAGCTGCTTTGCATGCTGACCAGCACTCATTTTCGCTTTGTGGCCCCAGTCACCTGATGCACTGCTTTTTTTAGATCCTCCACGTACTCTCGGGTCTTTCAGAACTTTTGCCCAGTTGCTATTAGGATAGTGAGATTTAGGAGTGGAGGCAGCGGCTTTGGAAGAAGATGATAATAACTCGAGATCTGATTGATCATCAGCGTCCTCGACAGCGTCGTTCGGTACTTCCAACAGTTCGAGTCGACTACTAGACAATCGAGCGAATTTTTTCAGATGATTTGCCATCTGGCCAGCAGAGGAAATTTGAAAGCTAGATAGGGTAATGGCATCATTTTCAAGTTGGGATTCTTCGAAGTTTTCATCATCTCCATTTATCTCGTCTATAGAGTGATCATGAAGTTGAACGATGTTGTCTTCAAAGGGAGAAAATAGACCTTTGTTCTGTAGATCGGGAAACTCATGGCCCGTCCAACGTTGTAAGTGACCAGCCATTCGATTTGCTCTGCATGATGCACATTGATGGTGAGGACCTGTGCCTTTTTTGCCTTTACATTTGCATGGTGTATGTGCAGTAGATGCTTTTGTAGTGCCATTCTTCATTTTAGCAAATTCAAGCTCGGATTCATCCACAAATTTTCCGATCTTCTTCTTGTTGGTAGTCTCATTTAAGGGTTTAATTATTCCATCTCTGAACTTGATAAGATGATGAACCATGTGTCCGGCCGATGCGGCAGGAGGACATCCATGAGTGGGTTCAGTTATCTGAGATTGATTCCTCCCACCCATGCCAGACATTTGAGCAGTAGTAGTATTAGATTTTCTCGCGCTGTGTGCTCTCCTACCATGAACGAAGCGGTCCACGTGATTGGCCATTTGAACAACAGAAGCACGATGAATTAAATCCTTGATTTGCTTTTGACTGTTCGATTTGGCAAGTGTTCTAGTCGCGCTAATGCTGAAATCTTTGTTGGATGATTGGTTTGATTGAAATCCTTTCTGAATTGGCGATTTTCTGCTGAAGGCAGAAATTGAGCTCTCAAAAGAATCACTGAACGGTTCCTGATCGACGTTCTGTGTCATCGCCACACAGAGAAGAACTCCAAGTAGTAATAGAATCGTAGGTTTAGACATTTCGGTCCAATTTTGAATCTTAGCAGATTTATTGGAAAACCTGATATTCGCTGTGTTAACATCTGACACTGCAAAATGACTCAGGAGTTAAGCATTGAATATTAAATCTTAATTATAAGCAACTCAATAATTGTTTCTTGCATAGTCTAACTCTTCGAAAAAATGAATCGAAAAGCTGCTACCTTGCTGTTCAGCAATCTTCTCTTATTTGCTGGGAGATAAGGATTTTTATGTAAGTTTGTTGCAATATATTTCAAAATTTTTTTGGTGGTTCGAAATTTCTTTAAAGTGGATGTTGACATTAAATACAAATCCTCAGAACGAAATAAAATAGAAGATTGTATTCATATATGAATGTTTATTAGAGCATCAATTTTCGAACCTCCTCCAATCGAAGGAGTGAACTATTCCTAGATGATAATTTTATCTTGTCTCTTCTTCTTTCTAATATTTCACGCTTAACTTGGAGCAGGATTATCTTTTTCAAGAAAGAATTTCAACACAACAAATCCACTCTGCATTGTGTAAAATTAGTTCACATGTAGCAATAAGTCCAGATTCACTAAAACTCTCCAACTCTAGAAGTACCCCAAACAATCGAACATTGAAATCTGAATTTCGCTTAGTAATAGTAGTAACTATCAAGTAAGTAAATCTGAGAGGGATTCATCTTATTATATTCCACTATGAATTTCATCAAGACTTCCGAAGTCTGTATGTTTTGAGAACCAGGTGCCACTCTTATTGAAATATTTCTAAAATATTCTACTATTTTACTTTTGTCAAACAAAATTTATCTAACTAAGCAGTTTTATTGTTTTTTTTTTCTCCTGACTTTGACATAATTTCATTATCATTCATGTTGTGAATAGTAATTTTGAGTATCATCTTTGCACAAATCCGAAATTCTTTGAAAAGAATGTCATGGTTTAATTTTGAAGCTCAGAGATTCAATTCTAAATTTATTAGCGAAGTTGGTTGATTTATTACTGCAACAGCGAAGATACAAGAAACCATTTCCACAAACTCATCAATACACTTAGAGGTTACTTCTTACCTGTAACCGCATTCACAGCGTTGGCAATGTGGAAGGCTGATGTACGATTCCCATTGATCACTCCAGTTTTTTCCACTAGGAACAATTCGTGCCCTTTTCCCACAAAACCCTTTAAAAGTCCAGCCAGACGACCAGAAGGACCTTTAGGTAGCTCATTAAAGGGACAGCCCTCTTTTCCTGAATCGTCTGCAGTGTTTCCGTTTTCTTTGGTATGAATAGTAGATTGACTTCCAGTTCCATGGGATTTTTTGTGAGAAGCTCGATCAAGTGGGAGCTCACGATTCTTAAAGAGTTTACCATCTGATTGCCTAGTAGTGTTGTTGTCGACAGCAATGTCCTTCTGTCCGAATAATTCAAGATCTGACTCTTTAGCAAGCTCTGTGCCATCGTTTCCATCGAGTAGAGTTCTCTGACGAGAGCGTGCTGTGAAATTGTTAATCATTTTTGCAAGTTGATCGGAACGCAAGTGTTTGAGAGCAGGTTTCACAACAAATTTAGACGTGACATTCTTGACCATGTCTGCGAGTGTAGTAGAGCGAAGGTCAGATAAATGTCTCAGAGCCAACTTAGACGTGAAATTCTTGATCCCGCCTGCAATTTTCATGACGTTCGTACGAAGGTCAAACTCAATGCTGCTGTCATCGAAATCATTCAGTCCAAGTAACTCAAGCTCAGATTCTTCCAGTCTATTAATAAATTTTTTGACAAGATCTGCAGGTCCAGTGCCATATCTGGTTGACTGAGTTGCTACCATGCAAATTAGCAGTCCGAGAAAGAGAAAAGCACACAATTTTCTCATTTTTCTTGAATACTCAACTCTATTAAAGAAAGTTTTATTCAAATAAAGAACTCACAAAGCACTTTTATTCAAGTATAACTTTTCAAAGGCTCAAGAGTCTCCCGGCTTGCTTAAAGGGATTAAGAATATTGCTTTTGATTGAAGGTAATGAAAGCCTTGGACCAGCAAGCATCATACTTGGCTAATGAAAGTTCTTATAATTTGGCAATTTTTAGTTTAGTTGTTTTAGTTTAAATTAAGTTAATACGAACTGGTTTGAATCATGCAAATAGATACAGATGAAATATCAATGGAAGGTTCCTCACTTTAAGAGTCTGAACATTTTTCTTCCAAAGTCAATTGAAAAGTGATGAAAAGTAATGGAAGAAATCTAAATATTTTCAAATTTCACAAAGTTCTATTAAGAATAGCAATTTTCAGGATTGTCTTTCATAACTGCTAATTTCATTTCACCATTTAATTATGAAGTTCAGAGATCCAATTATAAAGTTAGTAGCGAAGCCCATTGATATAACACTGACAGCAACAGCAAAGATACAATAAACCATTTATTCCTCAAATTCATCAAGACACTTAGAAGTTAGTTGTGCCGATGACATGTTTCATTATTTTGCGGGCAATGCAGCCTACTGGTGTATTGTCATCTTTCACTTTAGGTTTTTTCGCTAGGAACAGTTCGTGCCACTTTTGTGTTTTTCCTTTTTCTTTCGTATCAACAGTGGATTGACTTCGAGTTCCATGAGATTTATTGTGAGAAGCTCGACCCATTGGGAGCTCACGTTTAATAAAGAGTTCAATATCTGATTGCTTATTAATAATGTTGTTGTCAACAGCAATGTTCTTCAGTCCGAATAATTCAAGATCTGACTCTTTAGCAAGCTCTGTACTATCCTCGTCATCAGACAGAGCTTTTAGTGTATTGTTTGTGAAATTATTGACCATTCCTGCGAGTATCATAGTACTCATTCTTGTCGCAGCCAACTTAGACGTGAAATTCTTGATCCTGCCTGCAAGTTTCGTGAATTTCTCAACAAAGCCAAACTCAATGCTGCTTTCATCGACATCATTCAGTCCAAATAACTCAAGCTCATATTCTTCCAGTCTATTAATGAATTTTTTGGCAAGTTCAGCAAGTCTAGTGCCATTAATACCAGCAACATTAATGTAGTTAAAGGTCAAATCTTCAATAGACAAGTTATCTGAATTTTGAGAACTCGAAAAAGGTAATTTTAAAGGTGCTTTTCTGAGTTTGCTAGCAACGAAAGTCTTGAGAGGCTCTTGCCTGGTAGACTGGGCTGCAGTTATGCAGATTAGCAGCCCGACATAGAGAAAAGTGGACAGTTTTCCCATTTTTCTTGAGTGCTCTGTTCAAGAAAGTTTTATTCAAATAATTATTCACTAAGCACGTATAACTTTTCGAAAAGGCTCAAGAGTGCCGAATCAAAATATGATCAGAGATTTTCAGAGCAATAAAAAGTGATTTCTGAGGCTTTGAGAGTCTCTCAAGTCGCTTGAAGGTATTAAAGAAATTGCTTTGAATAGAGGCAGTGAGGTTTTCTACCTACAAGCTTCCTACTTGGTCGAATGAAAGCCCTTAACTTGGCAACTCCTAAATGTCTTGGTTTTAGTTAACATCAAGTTACTACATAGTTTGAATTATGAAATTAGATACAGATGAAATATCAATGGAAGGTTCCTCACTTCAATTTTAAGAGCCTGACCTTTTTTTTCTTCCACACTCAACTGAATTTATCAGAGTTTTTTTTATAATTCCTATTAGGAACACCAAATTTTCAGTATCGTCTTTCATAGCTGCTAATTTCATTTCACGTTTTAATTATGAAGTTTAGAAATACAATGATAAAGTTACGAGTTAGCGAAGCTCGTTGATAGATCACTGGCGAACTCATGAATTCACTTAGAAGTTAGTTGTACCCACACTTTTCACTTTGCGAGTAATGAAGCCTACTGGTGTATCATCATCTTTCACTTTAGGTCTTTTCGCTAAGAACAGTTCGTGCCACTTTTGTGTTTTTCCTTTTTCTTTCGTATCAACAGTGGATTGATTTCGAGTTCCATGAGATTTATTGTGAGAAGCTCGACCCATTGGGAGCTCACGTTTAATAAAGAGTTCAATATCTGATTGCTTATTAATAATGTTGTTGTCAACAGCAATGTTCTTCAGTCCGAATAATTCAAGATCTGACTCTTTAGCAAGCTCTGTACTATCCTCGTCATCAGACAGAGCTTTTAGTGTATTGTTTGTGAAATTATTGACCATTTCTGCGAGTTTATTGGGAGTCAGTGTAGAGTATTCTATTGGAGCAAATCTAGTCGTGAGATTCTTGATCATCATTGGAAATATCCTGGCATCATCCAAAAAGGGAAACTCAATGCTGCTGTCGTCGACATCGTTCAGTCCAATTAACTCAAGCTCAGATTCTTCCACTCTGTGTTTTTCCAGGAATTTTTTTAACAGCTTAACATGCGCATTAGCATCACCAACAGCTTCATGAATGCGACCAATGCGTGCACTGATGCCTGAAAATATTGAAGAGCTGAAATCTTCGATAGACAAGCTATCTGAGTATTGAGAGCTCGAAAAAGGTGATTTTAGAGGTGCTTTTCTGAGTTTGCTAGCAACGAAAGTCTTGAGACCCTCCTGTACGGTAGACTGGGCTGCTGTCATGCAGATTAGCATTCCAACAAAGAGAAAAGCGGACAATTTTCCCATTTTTCTCGACTGCTCTGTTAAAGAAAGTTTATTCAAATAAAGTATTTAGACTAAGTATTATACTCAGAGATAAAAACTTTCGAAAAGGCTCAAGAGTGCCGAATCAAAATATGATTAGAGATTTTCAGAGCAATAAAAAGTGATTTCTGAGGCTTTGAGACTCCCAAGTTACTTAAAGGGATCAAGTATATTGTTTTTGAATAAAGGCATTGAAAGCCTTCAACCAGCAAGCATCCTACTTGACTAATGAAAGCTCTTACAACTTGGCAACTTTTTAATTTACTAGGTTTTAGTTCTCAATAAGTTAATACGTATTGGTTTGAATTATGCAATTTGATATAGATGAAAGATAAATGGAGGGTCCCTTACATTAAGAGTGTTAACATTGACATTAATTTCCTGGCTAAAATTAATTTGGGTTTTGCGTCTGAAGAGGCTCGAAACATGGGAACAACAACAGCAACGACCTTCCCTATGACATCAGAGTTTTTTGACTTCATTCTATCTGAATTTCCAGTGATTTCCGATTCTAGATAGGTGCTACAATTATTAAATCCTTGAACTCAGTCTTGTTGTTAACCCTCCTTGGTACGTCATGGAATGCAGGTCGGTGAACACGAAGAATGGGTTTCGTGAGCTGTTGTTCGAGATTAATAATCCGGCAGTCTTAAATTTTCAACTTCTAAGCTTGTGTTACTGGGAACAGTGATGTTAGCTCTTGGCTGGATGATTGATTTTGTCAAATAGACCAATGAAAGAGCGAAAAGGCCCATATGAAGAAGAATAATTGTCTTTTTCATTTTCAATGTGTTTCATGAGCAGCCCATTTATTTTGTTGCTATTTAAGTACTCTGAAGATTAATCTAGATGGGTGAATATTTATACTAAAGTAGTCAAAGTGGCTCCAAAATTAATTTGTCATCGAGATTTCTTGTGATGCATGATCAAAAATGATGAAACCTTGCAAAAATTACTCAAGGGTGCTTTACTTAACAATAATCTTCTTCTCTCTCTCTAAGATGCTGTTAGGGTGAGAAAATTGCTTCCTCAGCGAATTTGTAATTCCTCTTAATACAAGTATCATCAGTCCCCATATTTATTGTTCTAAACTTAATCCCAAACAAATAAATAAAGCTAAGCTATTATCTCAAGCATAATGCATTCGAGCTGTCACTCTTTTGATCGGAAGGAACTTCCTTTTTTAACATATACCAAAATATAAACTATTTTAGCTCACAAACACCTCAACACTTTTTAGCTCCAATATATTTTTACAATTACTAATTGGCATTTATTTCGTTATTCTGCTTTATTCTGGTCAATGTCTTCTCCAGTTGAAACTGTAGTGGCTTCTGCTTTCGGTAATTCACTATTTTCAATTGGAAGGGCTTTCTGTTGCGGTGTCGCTATATTATTTTCTTCACTTTCCGGCTCTTTTGTTATAAGCGCTTTATTGATCTTATATGCGAAGAGAAACCCTGCTGCACATAGGATCGCTATTAATTCAGCCATTAAACAATCCTGCAACACATCTTTGCTGTTGTCCAAAACACCTCCCCTCAGAATATCAAACAATTCGTTTAGCTTTTCATTTTTAAAGCAGTTAAGCTCCTCGATCCATTTTATCTTCTCTGTGCCTTCTTTGAGTCGAGTATAATCCGCAGTCGAAATAATTATTTGCATTGCAAAAAACCACACATTCACAATATAAAATATCGTATTATGTTGTCCCACATCAGCAAACAACGCCTTATAATCCCCGCTGTGTTGGATATATTTCATGATATTATACGCGATCAAAAGGACCTGCAACACCAAGATAAAGTTCGTTATCAAGACATAAGTACTCATGTCTTCTTCAGATATTTTCAATTGTTCTGCGCAAGGAATTAGCGAATATTCTGGCTTGCAAAAATTGCATTTTGGGTCACGTAAAAAGCCGTCTCTGAATTTCGCATAAAGAACGACCTGCTCTTGTTGATGATAGACTTTCCATGAAGGCAATTTCTCCTGAGTCGCCTTGAGGCCATTCTCGTGGTAGAGAGTAAGAGGATTTGTTGTGTCTAAGATAACAGTGTCTTCGTCGGATCCGTATTTACCGCATCCTTCCTCTGATTTCCTCGATAAAGGATACGCTTCATGGAAAAGCCGCGGAGGGCTTACCATAGGGTTCAGACAAGGTTTATTTGAAAGTTCGATGTTTATTTCAACGAGGTTGTGGGGATCGCTGGCATTGGTGGTGAAAATTAAATAATTGCCATCTGATAGAGGTTGAGATTTGTATCCTGGTGGGATAGTGGTGCTTTGAGAGACAACGCGGATATCGCTGATCGGACAATTTTGTCCATTCGGGATGTAAAAATCTGAGGGTTCGGCTGCGCATTTCTGAGGAGTTTTCTCATTGAAAGCGGTTTTATTAAATTCTCTGTAGTTTTGAATGCTTTTAATGCAAAATTTCGTGTTTTTCCATTGGTGAAGGGTCCTGCTGGGTCGTTGCGCGATGTGAGTTGGTTTCCGTGGACAAGGTTTTCGACTGATAGTACCGCTAGATGGTTGATGACATCCAGAAACAGTGCCGGCCCAAGTTCCAATGCCTTTGTCTTCGTAGCCAGCGTCGCAGTCATCTTCAGCTGAGATGACTTTGATATCACTAATCATAGGGTGATTGCAATTGATGTCTTGAAGACGGTAAAGGATATTAGAAATTGTGGTGTAAGGATGCTCGGTGTTAAATATTCTTGTCCAATAGATTTGGTATCCTGTAAAAACGCATGATACGATAAAGAAGATGATAGGAAATGCAATTATCATCATTTGGGCTCGTCTTTTCAAAACAGAAGGCTTGATTCCCTTAGTAAGCGACTGAAATGGCAAATTCTTTAATTGATTTGAATCGCCAACGAGAGCATCTTCAGCGTCTTTCGGTTCGTCGATTTCTAAAGGCTGCATATGGATATAAATAAAATTGATATCTTGATATCAAAATTGACCAAATCTACCAAGATTTGCAATGATAAATTATACAGCGGTTGATACCTTTTACCATCGGTCTTCCATTGAGTTCATCAGGCAAATTGATTTAAGACAGATGTCACTTGAGGCGTATCTCTAAAATTCAACTCTCGACTGCTGATATAATAACTCTTTAGCTTAGAAAGCAAGGAATACTTTTGTATGTGATTGGTATTATAAGATATTTATAAGATATGTATTTATTTCAGATTTCGTTCTGAAAGTGGATCCATACTTTCCTCGGTCTCAAGGGCAATCACCAAAAATAATAGCGACATTTCATTTTTTTTTGGTCCTTTCAATATTGTTCTCAATTAGAGTTAGAAGGTTCTGCTAAAGATAAATAATTTATCGGACGTCACAATCCAAACATCAGAAAGTTAATCCTCAAATTTCTTCGTACAGTTACCAGCAACATATTTCCTTATCCCAATCATGAATTACGATGACTACGATGACCAATGTAAACTCATATCCTCTTTCTCAAATAATACTCACATGTTTCTGTAAAATTTTAGCTTTTGATGCAGGAATTGATTACGGTAATTCCTTCGAAGATTTCTTAGACAACCCTTATACAAGCAATCGTAAAATAATATTGTATTTGTCACATCACAATGTTTTCTCTTGCGTAGCTTATGCAAAAGACACAAAACATGGACAAGGCGAAGAATTCAGAGGCGATTTGCTCCAGAATGAATCTTTTAACGATGATGACGATGAAGATATACCTCGTCCAGATCAAGGCTGCTACATAGTTGAGGAATCTAGAGGCCTTGAGCTTCAAGAGCAAATCAAAAAGACTGGAATGAGCAAACTTCCTTCGAGAAATATTGACAATGAATCTGATATATTTGACTTCCTTTTCTTCGATGAGATGCGGCCAGATGAGCTGCTTGAAAGTCTCGAGTGCCAAATCCTCACAATTAGCGAAGCTGCTTCAGTCTATCTAAGGATTGGAAAGCTATTCAACTTTGTCTGTCGTAAACTTGATACACTGCTCGACGCTATCGATATTGTCACAGAATCTGATAAACTTGATGAAGCGAACTCTTTCTTAGACCTCTTTCATCGCTGTGTCTCTGCTGTGCGTTATACAAATTTTTCGAATGTTTGTCTCATGCCTGAGTTCCGCATGGAATTGGATGTTACCAGCGCTTTCCTCAATAAACTGCTAATAGTCGTCTCCAATCACCTTGACCAGTTGCCAGCTAATTCAGACAAGTTGTTCCTGAGCTTGATTGCTTTTATTATGCATCCTCCAGATCCTTATGTAATCCAGCTCGAAAGAGTCCCTGAGCTTGTGCTTGAGCATATGGTGCAAAGTCTACCAAGTGGACCCAACAGAAACTACTTCAAGTTTCTTTCAGTCATGTTTTTGAGCTCACCGCCAAATCTCGTGCCGCAGTACGTCAATAAAATAATTCTACCACTTAAATCAGTCGTTGAAGTCTCGCTGCAGCAGACAAGCCCAAAAGATAAATTCGCTGAGGAAGAAAAGATGCAAACGATAATGAATCCTTTAGACAACGAGAGTTTTCAGGCGGACGACGAAATGTTATTTCAAGTATTCAGATTCTTCATCATAGCGGTTAACAATGATCTCGTCAGAAAGCAATTCATCAAACAAAATCTCCATGTGGCTCTCTATGGCTTACTGCGCAACAACAACCCAGTGTTCGGCAAGGCGCCGACTAAGGCGTCTGTTCGTGTCATGAAGCTAATCACGACTCTCCTCAGCAATCTGACTACGGACTTAGAATCAGATCAACTCAAGAAATTCCAGGAGAGGATATATGATGATATCTGCACTTGTATTGAAAAAATGCAAACGGATTTCATCCTCAGCTGTATCGTGCCTATCCTAGCTGGCGCCAGTTTCAAGCCCGCAGCTCTATGCTTACACCTTGAGGACGAGCTAGAAACATCATTGAACAAGTACCGCTCTAAAGGCAGCCTTGCAGGGGCCGACAACACCAAGCTACTTCGAGATGATAAGGCGTTGAATTCTGAAGCGCTAACCAATCAGGAAAGATCGTATCTTCTTCAAAACATTCAAAAGCTTTCGCTAGACCCTAAAGGCAACAAGAAAGGATCAGAAATAAAGATCTCGGCCTGCGAATGGCGAAGGTCTTTCAAAGTTGACTTTTCTACTCAGTACCCGATGAATACAAAACCCCTCCACGAAGACCTCCAGAAAAGCGACGGGGTGCTCCTTATATTCCAGTGCTTAGTCAACGATGAGATTTGCAAGATCGGAGCTTTCTGCTCTGAGAAATTCGTGAAACTGTATCCTTGGGATAACACATATAATTACAACTACGGCGGAAACAACAACAAAGCGGCTTTCGTTTCTCCTGAGAATTTCCTGTTTTATTATTCTCAGCACACTAAACTGCATTTTAAGACTGCAGAGCAATCCGCCTCCGAAGACCAGCCACAGGAAACAGAGATTGATTTGAACATTGACAATCTGTTTAATGAACCTGTTCCGACCACTCAAAAGCCGCATGCAACAGCGTCGAAACCTACCGCGGGGAAGATAATCCTATCTCCAGCCAGTCTCATAACGGCCAAGTCTCTGCCCACGGCAAATACAAACACTTTCACGACTTATCCAACAATACACGAGAAAACAGATCCCAAAAAGAAAGTTTTTGTCGATTTTTCAGACAACAAGATAACACTGACCTTCAACGGAATCAATTTAATCGAATACTTCCCGATAAATCCAGACAATAACAAAGTAGCTGCAAATCTCCAAGGCATGGTCTCTGAGGAAGAAAAACGCGGCCAGAACGTTCATCCTCCTCAGTACGACCCTGATAGTTTCTCGTTTATCCAAAGCATGGAATGCTGGGTGCTTTCGTATCCTAAAGACCCCAAGCTAGCATCCGGTGAAGAACTCATTATGGATCTACATAGCATCTCAAAGGGAGCACTCATCGAGCATTTGAGTTATCTCCGCAGTGATCCGGTTACGCTAGCGCCGAGGGACTTTACGATTGATCAGATATTTTCAGTGCTTTTTAGAGGGTACGAGAAGACCTTTGCAGAGAAAATCACCTGCAAAATAGTACCGCAAGAGCAAATCGATCTCTCTCATCAGGCGCAGAAATTGATCGACATGTACCAAGGCTCGCAGCAGAATATCCTCGACCTGTTCCTGAGCACGAAGGAAGGAGTAAAGCTGTTGAAGGAGAAATTGAATCTCAATGAAGCCGTGCTTAACGAGAAATTCATAGCGCTTTCTAAGAAAGACTCGAAAATAATTCGAGAGCTCCTTGCTCCAGAGAGACTCGCTGCTATTGTAAAGAAAACGAAGTTGATAGCAGCTATGAATAATAAGCAGTTCCTGACGGACTACCTCGATTTCTCTCAGCAGATTGATATTTTCATGAAGATAGAAAAATATCATGATGCTTTAGTGGAAAACGAGTATTTCTTCTACACGTTGGTGCACATGATCGATACTTTTATTAAGAACGACATCTATAACTACAAGACGAGCTGTGTGTACTTAAAGCTCCAGCAGCGGTTGTATGGCACGTTGGTGAGAATCATAAAGGCTAAAGGTTCTCATGACCATCTTTCCAATGTGAATGTAACGGAGCTGATCCACTTGCTATTGCAGAAGATTACTGAAATGTACAAATTAATGGACTCTGGCAATTTGTCTATGGTTGATCCGCAAGACCAACACAGTGGTAAAATTGGGGACGGACTGCTTCCAGATCAGCAAAATGATTACTTTTACACTGGTTGGAATAGCTTGAGCGGATCCAAAAACGACAAAGCAGGCGAAGAAAATGTTGCTACGAAGAAAAAAGCCCGAGAGCTTGAGCAAATGTTATCAAAGAAGATTCTTAAGCATGTTATGAGTATCCTTGCAGCATTGTTTGAAAGAGGCTTGTCACTTCAAGCGAAAAAGGAAGTCGCGGCCAAAAACCGGCAATTCAAACTCATTGTGCCGATTTCAAAATTCATTGGTGATTTGGAGATAGATAACCTCACAACTCTTCAGAGTCCCTTTTATAAGCAATTGACAGGTAAACTCTCGTTTTTGCTTAAGGAGTTAAGAATGAACTTTTTACTCATACATAGGTCTATTGAAGATGTGGTCGGATGATCCTTATCTCAGTGAGATATTCTGGGAGCCCGTTTCGCAATCTGAGAATAAAAACGCTGAGCTTAACTATACGTTCTATCAGATGCTTCTGAATAGAAAAGAGCAGGCCGAATACAGCCTTGAAGACTCGCGAAAAGAAGAAGCGAAAAGCAACGCGGATGAAAAATTGTAAACTAATCATTGATACTCAAGCACTCTATAATCCGTTTCTAATGAATGATGTAGAAAGCAATCAGCGACTGAAGCCAAGCAAAGCACAATAGAATTTTTCAAAGAAATCGACAAAAATTTAAAGAGATATTATTACATTCAAATTATCGAGCAGACCACAGACCTCTCGAAATTCTTAGTGTTGCCACTTGGTCAAGCCTACCCCAAAATCCTGAAAGAGCTTTGTGTCGACTCTTCCTCAATGAAAAACGCAAGAGGTACCTATGAGCACCACTACAAAGGAAATATCGCCTCAAACCCGAATTCTACAAAGACGCAGCGAATTCTGAAGGAGTTAGGTGATCTCAGCACCTCCCTGCCCGTTTCAGAGACAAACGCGATCTTCATGCGATACGACAAACACCGCATGGACGTCATGAAAGCCTTGATATTCGGGTCAAAGGGCACTCCTTACGCTCACGGTGCCTTCATCTACGATATCTTCATCCCAGATACCTATCCCACGGGACCTCCTCTCTGTAATTTAGAAACCACAGGCAACTGGACTGTTCGCTTCAATCCCAATCTCTATTCTTGTGGCAAGGTGTGCCTGTCGTTGCTTGGAACATGGCGAGGCAACGCAAACGAGAACTGGAATCCCCAGCTATCGACGATCTTGCAGGTGTTGATATCTATCCAATCCATTATTATGACCGAGGACATATACTACAACGAGCCGGGCTATGAAGCAGCAAAGAAGCAGGAGGAAGGACGAATGCTGAATGAAGGCTACAGCAATATTGTCAAATACGCCAATGTGAAATTCGCGATGGTAGAGGCTCTGAAAAACCCGGCTCCCTGGTTCAAAGATGTCATTCAGATTCATTTCTACTTAAAGAAGGATATGATACTCGAGGAATGCAATCAATGGGTCGAAGAAGCGAAGAAAACTAATGGCAAGTATACTGGGCTGGTTAAAACTCATAACTCAAACCTTAGCACGATTTTTTCCGCCTCGAGTCTTTCCTACCACAATAAGCTCGTAGAAGCGATTAAAGAGCTTAAGGAGGTGTTTGGGAAGTTAACTATCGCAATTGATAGGACAATCCGATCACGGACTGTACAATGGACCAAAAAACCGGTCATTGACGATCAAGAGGAGATCGATATTGACAGTCGCGTGGAAAAAATTGACGATATTGATGTCACTTACGAAGAGAAAGTGCAGCAAAGAGCTATTGATATCAACGATGAGAAAGTCACGAATCGTTGGTCAAGATATATCGGAGCAATGGGTATCGAGGCTGTGGAGAAGCAAGCAAATGCGCAGATTTGTTTGTTTGGACTGAACGCTCTTGGAGTTGAAATAGCAAAGAATATTATTTTGAGTGGCATCAAGCGGTTTACTATTTGCGATGGGAAAACGGTCGAGATGGAAGATCTCTCTGGTCAATTCTATCTTAGCGAGAGCGATATTGGCAAAAACAGAGCTAAAGCCTGTCTTAACAAGCTCCAGGCTCTTAATCAGTACGTGATTATTGATTTCATTGAGCTGAACTTAGACAACTGCGCTGAAGATCTCAGTAGATTTTTAGTCGGATACAACGTGGTGATCGCCTGCGAAGGTAACCAGCGCTCTCAAATAGCGTTGGATAAGTACTGTCGCAGCGTGGGGACCTATTTCATCAGCGCGAGCGTCTTCGGGTTCTTCGCGCGAATTTTCTGTGATTTTGGAGAGAACTTCCGGGTTCTCGATAAAACAGGCGAGGAGTACCAGGACATGATCATCAAGTC